>Ga0208185_1000094_pt1 | contig 54989 bp, 54 predicted proteins | sample EasRivMeERMLT700_FD_187532 | JGI IMG/M metagenome (GOLD analysis project Ga0208185, IMG submission 187532) | Soil microbial communities from meander-bound floodplain in the East River, Colorado, USA - East River MetaG ERMLT700 (SPAdes) (version 2) | ecosystem: Environmental > Terrestrial > Soil... | reverse complement strand
TTCGCGGTTCAGCAGCAGCGCCGCCCATGCGACGGAGACCACGACCCCAACCTGAGACCAGGCCAGGAGCAGACCCGGGCGCTTTGTCGTGCGGGCAACCCACGCGCCAGCGGTGCTCCCTATTCCAAGCCCCGCCAGGAACACCCCCGTGATGATTGAGAAAGTGTAGACCGTGCCGCCAAGCAGCAGCGACAGCACTCGGGTCCAGACCACCTCAGCCCCGAGTGCGGCGGTCCCGGACAGCGCGATGGCCCCGTACGTTGGCCATCCTGCATGTACGAGCGCAGCAGGTACCTTCCCGTCGATGACGGCCGGAGCGTATGGCGTGCGCCGCGCAAGCAGGAGCGCGATCGCCGCCACAGCCGCATTGATCGAGACCGCCACGTAGGTAGCGGTCGACATGTCATATACGCGCAGCAGGTAGAAACCGGCGAACAGACAGCCGAACACTGCGCCCGCGATGTTGCCGCCGTAGAAGAATCCAAGCCACGACACGCCTTGCGGCGTCGTCTCCACCCAGCGCGCAATCGCCGGCAGGGTCGCGCCCATGAGCACCGTTGGCGGCAGGAGGCACACTGCGCACAGCACCGCGCGGAACAGAATCGCCCCGAACCCGTGTCCGACATTGGCGACGTACAGGTTGCCCAGCGCTGGCAGCGCGAACAGGACGAGAATGCCGAATGCGCCGATTCCGAATTCCAGGCGCGCGTAGACGCCAAGCGGGTGCCGGTCCGGAGAGACGACGCGCGAGAGCAGAAGGCTTCCCGCGCACATGCCACCCATGAATGTGGCCAGCAGGACACCGAGCGATACCGCCGATGCCCCGATTACCAGCTGCATCAGCTGAAACCAGACGACCTCGTAGATCAGCGCGGCGCAGCCGCTGCCGACGAACAGAAGCAGGACGCCGGGCAGGAATCGTGGCGAAGCGACGGTTTGAACGGCGCGTGGCCGTTTTTTGTCACTCATTTTAGAGGCGCGGCTACTCTACCCCGTCTTGTCCTTATTGACACCCCTCGGGTCCCAATGTTACAAGTCCCCCACTCAACAATTCCATAACTCGAAGAAGGCAAACCGGATATTCTTCCGGGCACAAGGCATCGACGGCACGCAAGTAGCTCTTTTTCGGTCTCGGGTTCGTGATTCTTAGGAGGAGGCAATATGCGTCTGTGGATAGTCGCGGCACTCATGGTCGTGACCGCGGCTCCAGCGTTCGGTCAGGCAACCAGCACGTTCAACGGGCGCGTCCTCGATCAGGGCGATGCCGTGCTCCCGGGGGTAACTGTCACCGCGACCAACGTCAGCACTGGCGTGACGCGGGAGACCGTTACTAACGCCGAGGGATCGTATTACATGCCTGGGCTCGAGCCCGGCGTTTATAACGTTAAGACGGATCTTACGGGGTTCGCGCCTTCCACGAGACAGAACGTGAATCTCGTGCTCAACGCCACCCTCACGATCGACTTCAAGCTGGCGCTGGCCGGACTCAACGAGACGCTGACAGTCACGGGCGAGGCCCCGATGATCGAGGTGACGCAGTCAAAGGTCGCCAATACCATCCAGACCACGGAGCTGCAGAATCTCCCGATGCTGACCCGAACGATCAGCGGGATGTTGGAACTGCTGCCTGGCGCGGCGCCGGTCGGCGAACTCCATCGGACGAAGCAGAACGTCGGGACCGTGTCGTTCGCCGGGTCCTCCGGTGGCAACGTCACACCCACGGTGGACGGCGCGGACAATCGCGACAACCACTACAGCGGTCCGCTGATGAGCTTCACGACCGAGAGCCTCGAGCAGTTCCAGCTCGCGTCGAGCCAGTTCTCGGCATCTGATGGTCGCACGGGTGGAGCAGCGGTTTCACTGGTGACGAAGTCGGGCACGAACGCCGTGCACGGTTCGATCTTCGGGTACGAACGCGACAAGAAGCTGACTGGGAAGGACTACTTCCAGAAGCAGGCCAACGGTGAGAAACCGCCATTCAGCCGGCAGCAGTTCGGCGGATCGATCGGCGGCCCGATCATCAGGAACCGGATGTTCTACTTCGGCGCGATCGAGCAGATGGTCAAAGACACGGGCACGTTCGTTCCGTCAAATCAGTACGATCAGATCGAATTCCTCGTCCAGGCGATGCAACGCGGGCAGGTCCCGGCCGGATGGGTGTACGACAAACATCCGCGGATCGCAGTGTTGCCGGGCCAGCTCCGGACCTACTCGCTGAAAACGAATCTGCAACTCAATAACGCGCAGTCCGTGATGTTCCGCTACGCGGGTCAGGACGAGCAGCAAGACGCGGTGACCTACAGCACGAACAACGACAATGGGCAGCCGGACAACATGGTCATCAATGCCTGGAGCGCGGTGGGCCAGCACAGCCTCGTCCTGGGCAGCGCAGGGTTGAACCAGATCACCGGTCAGGTGAACCGGATGGTCTACCTCGCCGACGTCGTGAGCAATATCACCGGCGAGCACTACACGCGCGACTTCCCGACGGTCGACATCTTCGCGCCGCGCCTGACGTTCCCGTCGGTCAATACGGGGGCCGGCGGCGATGCCGGCACTCAGTCCGACCGGATGGTCTATCAGCTCCGCGACGACCTCTCGCTCCTGAAAGGCAACCATCAATTGAAGCTGGGGGCCAATTTCAATTACCTCTGGCACCTGGGCATTCGAAACGGCAACGAGCACTACGCAACCGTTGCCTTCTTCGACGATCCGTCGGTCATCCTCAACAACACCAACGGCCGCTATCCGCAGGGCTTCCAGACCCCCGGCATCGTGCGCATGTGGCAGCAGGCCAACGGCGGCGCGGTGAAGGGACAGGGGAGCTGGCAGGACACGACCAGCAACGCGCAGCAGGTCGGGGTGTGGTTCCAGGACGACTGGCGCATCAAGCCATCACTGACGTTGAACCTCGGCATTCGCTACGACCACGATTTCAACCTGATGGTCCAGGAAAAGTTCGGCACCAACGCCACGCGGATGGCGCTCGAAGCGATCGGCCACCCCTTCGGAGCGTATCCGAAGACGCCCAACCTGGACATCTCGCCGCGCGTGGGATTCGCGTGGGACCTGTCGGGACAAGGCACGCGCGTGATCCGTGGCGGCTACGGTCTCTACATCGACCAGTACAATACGGCCGCTTCCGCCGGCGATATCACCGGACAGTCGGCCCGCCCGCTGAACTCGCTCGCGACCCGGACGAACACTGCGATTGGCGCGGGCGAGCTGGCGACGTTCCGTTTCGGGATCGATCCGCTGCCGGCGCAACCGACCCAGGGCGACCGTCTGGCGAACAACTCGACCGGCCAGTGGATCCATCCGGACTACGACGATCCGATCACGCACCAGATCCACATCGGCTACGCGCACACGCTCGCGGCGAATACGACGCTGGCGGTGGACTACACGCGCATCGAGGGACGTCGTGAGGTGCGCAGCACGGAGCTCAATCCGCTCATCGGCGGCCGCCGGCTGCTGGCGAACGATTTCCAGCGCGTATTCGGGAACCCGACGTACCTCGGATCCACCCGCATCCTCGCGGCGATCAACCAGTCGCGCTATGACGGTCTGACGTTCATGTTCCAGCGCCGTCTCCCGCGTGCCACCCTGCAGGCCCACTACACGCTGGCCGGCGCGTATTCCTACGGTGGTTCGACCGGCAACCGGTCGGGCGCTGGTCTTGCGCAGACGTATGACAAGCCGCTCGACGCGAGCGAATGGGGACCGAACGGTCCGGACGAACGGCATCGCCTCGTCGCGACCGGCGTGTTCGAGATCGGGTATGGCATCCAGCTCTCGCCCGTCCTGCAGCTGGTGAGCGCGCGGCCATATAACCTCACCGCCGGAACGGACCTGAATGCCGACGGCAACAACAACGATCGCTACATCGATCCCGCGACCGGCAAGCAGGTAGCGCTGAACGCGGCTCGGGGTGACAACACGTACGTCTTCGACATACGGTCCACGAAGTTCTTCGGGCTTGGAGGGGGAGGCGAGAGGAAGATAGGCATCTTTGTCGAAACCTTCAACGTCTTCAACACCGCGAACTTCGGCGGTTCCTATGGAGGGAACGCCCGGGCGACAACGTTCAGGCAACCTACCGGGTTCATCCCAGGAATCGGGAACCCGCGACAAGTCCAACTTGGGGCTCGGTTCCTCTTCTAGGAACCGAGCCGTCCCGCCTTCGCCGAAGGCTACGGCGAGGCAAGCCCGCCTTCGCCGAAGGCTACGGCGAGGCTACGGCGAGGCAAGCCCGCCTTCGCCGAAGCCTACGGCGAGGCAAGCTCGCCTTCGCCGAGGCTTCGGCGAGGCAAGCACAGGCCAACGACGTAGAGGCGGACCTTTAGGTCCGCCTTTACTTCTAGGTCCGCCTTTACTTCTAGGTCGGCCTTTACTTCTAGGTCGGCCTTTACTTCGTTCCGAGCGGAACAATCGTCGTCTCGCCCTTGCTCGGGATCGCCTCGTACAACAGCTTCTCCTGGTCCGAGAAGATCGCGTAATGACACGCGTCGCGCGTGTCCTTCAACGAGATGGTGTACGTGAGGCCGTCGGTGTGAAACTGGATGTCGAATCCGGCGGGCAGCGGTGGCAGGTTTGCCAGCTCGTTGAGCGGGCGGTACTTCTGCAGTCGCGGCGCGCTCGTGCCTTCAGCCGCGTTCACTCTTGCCGCGTACTGGACAGCCTGTAGGCGCCTGGCACGGTTCGCAGGGGTCTCGTCCGAACCATGCAGGCAGCTCGGCGCGAGATTCTGCGCGATTGCCGGCGCGGATGAGGCAGACAGGATCAACGCAATCAGGATGGGCTTGAACGTGGGCATCGCCGTTCCTCCAACACGCCTTGAGACGCCAATCCAAGCACATCGGCTTGACCCAAGTCACGTATTTTCCCGCTCTTGCAACGCAGATCTGTGAATTTGTTTGCGTCAGCCCCGGCGGGACATGCCGATACTCCGTACGATGAACGACCAGCAGCGACGAGCCGTTATCCGTGCCTTGTGGACCGAGCACTCCGCACCCAGTCGAACAGAACCCGACGTGGCGACGTTTCACGGTTGGCTGACGAGCAACCGGCCCGATCTGCTCCCGAAGCGGAAAAAGGGCGACGACCCCTGTCAGCACCTCAAGGCGGATTTAGTCGGCCTCTATACGTCCTCCCCCGACTGATCGATCGGCGGTCGGGCACCTGCATTGCAACCAACCTGAAGGTTACATATGCAACTTCGCCTCGCTCGCCTCTGCCTCGACTGTGAGGAGGTCCACGACGACCCACAACAGTGTCCGTCCTGCGCTTCCGAGACATTCGCATTTCTCACTCGATGGGTGCCGCCCGCGGAACGGCGTTCGCACGTGCGGCCGCTCGAACCGGTCCGCGCGCCGAGTGCGGGAAAGGCGAGCCCTGGAAAGATGATCGGATACGGCGTGGTAGGCCTCGGAATCATGGGCCTCGCTCGGTGGTTCGCACTGGGTAGGAAACGCATTGAGGAGACGGCGTTGAAGAAGCAGATCGGCGAGCTGAGGTAACGCCTTCAGGCCTCGCTTGTCAGCACCGCCGAACGACGCCGCCAGCTGCGTGCTCGTCTGAGAGCCCACTGAGCGCCGACATATGCGCCGGCTACGTTACTCGCGACGTCGGTGAGCGACGGGAAACGCCGCTGGCTGAATAGCTGGGTCGCCTCAGTACAGATGGACACCGCGAAGGCACTAACCATGGCTGCGGTGAGCGCGTACCGAGTGCCCTGTCGTTGCCGCGCGTACCAGTATCCGTACGGCACGTAGAAGAACGCGTTCGCAACGACGTCGAACAATTTCACAGGTGGCGTGATGAACGGCACCCATTGCACCCTGTCCCAGTGCGGGTGATCAATGAACCTACCCCAAGGAACGACCACGGTGACGATGAGCGCGATCCAGAGCGCGAGCCGCAGGCGCGCGATTGCGGTCTCAGCGAGAGGCCGCGTGGCATCAGGCACGTCGATCCCCTTCACCGGGCGGACCTGAAGGTCCGCCTGTACTTGCGACATTCTGGAGGAATTATCGCGAGAGTGTGGTCGGGGCGACTGGATTCGAACCAGCGACCCCCTGACCCCCAGTCAGGTGCGCTAACCAGGCTGCGCTACGCCCCGACGCTAGTCAATTTCAATTGCGTTTGCGCTTCGTCGTTGGTGCTTTCTTGCGGGCCGTTGACGCCTTCGCGACCGCCCCACGCTTGACGGTCTTGGTTCTCGTCGCAGCCGGTCGTGCCTTCATGCGCGCGGGTTTGGCCTGTGGCGGCTTCAAGGCGAAGCCCCCATTCGACGACCCGGGCGCGCCCGACAATATCGAGCGGATCTCGCGCAGCCCGTCGCGCACGTGCGCAATCCGCGATCGCGCATCTGCGCTCAGCGCGTCAAGGACCTCGGCGACTTCCAACGCCGCCGTGCGGCTCACCGCAGGCATCGTCTCCTCGAGCCGCCGACGAGCCCCCGCGACTGTCAGCCCTTCGCCGAACACGAGCTGCTTGATCCGCTGCACGTGCTCGAGGTCACTCTGGCGATAGAGTCGCGGGCTCTCCGGCGACTTCTGGATGCCGATTCCCGGAAATTCCTTCTCCCAGGAGCGCAGCACGTACGGCTGCACCTGCACCAGCTCGCAGACTTCCCCGGCCTTGTAAACCTTGGGCGTCACGCTGCGTCAGTATAAACCGGGTTCAGTAGGTTCGGGGGGTTCAAGGGGTTCAGAAGGTCCTGTTCTCCGTTCAGAAGGTCCTGTTCTCTGTGGGTTCGAGGGTCCTGTTCTCAGGCGGTCCTTTTCTTGGTTCGCGAACCGCGTGCATGAGAACCGCTCGAACCTTCTGAACCGTTTGAACCGTTTGAACCGTTTGAACCGTTTGAACGTTTACCTTCTGAACCCACCGAACCCACCGAACCCTTTCCTCCTTCCGGGTTCTTGCGTCGTCGGGTTCTGACGTGGAACCGGATCGGGGTGCCCTCAAACCCGAATCGCTCGCGCAGCTGGTTAACCAGGAACCGCTCGTACGAGAAGTGAAAATTCGTTGCCACGTTGGTGAAAAAGACGAAGGTGGGGGGCGCGACGCCGGTCTGCGCCGCGTAGAGCACGCGGACGTGCTGGCGCCCAGGGCTGGAGGGTGGATGAGCGGCGGTAATCTCCGCCACGAACTTGTTCAGCTCCGGGGTCTTTACCCGCATCCGGCGCGAGGCGGTCACGCGGTCGATGGTCTCGAGCAGCTTCGGCGCCCGCTCGCCGGTCAAAGCCGATATGTGGAGCACGGGCGCGTAGTCCAGAAACTTCAGGTGCCGGTGCAGCTCCTCGTCAAATACCTTGACGAAGTCAGGCCCGCGGTCCTTCATCAGGTCCCATTTGTTGGCCACGATGATCACGCCCCGCCCCGCCTTGTCCGCCGCGCCCGCGATCGCGGCATCCTGATCCGTTACCCCCGCTGTAGCATCCACGAGCAAGACGACGATGTCGGCGGCTTCGATCGATCGCTGCGCCAGCATGACGCTGACCGTCTCGACCTGCCCGCCGCGCTGGACGCGTCCAGCCTTTCTGATCCCGGCAGTGTCGACGATGCGGTACTTGCGTCTATGCCAGGTCATCACAGTATCGACAGCGTCGCGGGTCGTGCCGGGCATCTCGCTGACGATCATCCGCTCCTCGCGTAACAGCCGGTTCACGAGCGACGACTTCCCCGCGTTCGGGCGGCCGACGATAGAGACGGCCACTTCCCCGCTCTCATGCGCGTGCGAGTCCGCATTCGCGTCGTCCTCCTCGGCATGCGGCGCCGCAACGGGGGCCGACTGTCCCTTCGGCCGCAGCCGATGGACGATCGCGTCGAGCAGATCGCCGACGCCTTCGCCGTGCTCGGCGGAGACCTCAACGATCGGATCGAATCCGAGCTGATAGAACTCCAAGGCACCGGCCCGGGCGCGCCGATCGTCGGTCTTGTTGATCGCGATGATGGCCGGCTTGTTGGCGGCGTGGACCGCCTGGGCGATGTCGCTGTCGCCCGGCACGATGCCATCGCGGCCGTCGACCACGAAGACGAGAAGGTCCGCTGCTTCGATCGCCCGATGCCCGCGCTGCAGCACCAGCTCATGAAGCGGATCCTCGCTGGCGCCGAACATCCCGCCGGTGTCGACCATCTCGAACGGCACACCCAGCCATTCCGCCTCCTGCGCGATCACGTCGCGCGTCGTCCCCGCGATGGGTGTGACAATCGCGCGCCGCATGCCGGTGATCCGGTTGAAAAGTGTCGACTTGCCGACGTTCGGACGTCCGACGAGGACAACCGAAGGGTGCCGTTTGGCCATTTGTGTGAAGGAGAGGTGTCTGTCCGAGCGGCGCGGACCTTCCAGGTCCGCGGACCTAAAAGGTCCGCGCCGCTCGCTCAGTTCGAACCGTTTGGGTCGCCGAACCAGATTCGCACGTTGCGACCGTCGGGGAGCGTGATCTGCTCCACGAAGGCCAGCGCGGATCCGTCACGTGCAGGATACCCGATGACCGTGTAGGTTTTGCCGACTACGAAGAAGCCTTTGCTGCTGAATCCGATGCGCCGGAGACCGTTCGGCGCCGCGGTCTCGAACGTCCAGGTGGTCACCTTGCCGGCGTCATCAGCAACGTCGATGAGAAAGTGCGAGTGCGGATTGATCCACTGCACGCTCTTGAGCGTGCCGGTCCACCGGTGCGAGGGCCCGTTGATGTCGAATTCCGACTGGAGCGCGTGGTGCGCGAGCGCGGGTCCAGCCAGAATCGGCAACGCGAACAACGTCAACGCGCCGAGGAGTCTCTTCATGGCTGGGTCTCGCGAACAGCAGGCGGGGCGAAGCGTTCCGCGCCTGTCGTCTGAGGGTATGTTGCCTAATTGGCGTTTGGATCGCCGAACCAGATCTTGACCGTCTTTCCGTCGGGTCCTGTCAGGGATTCGAGGAATGCCATCGGGGACCCGTCGCGCGCCTGATAGCCGACGAACGTGTATGCCTCGCCGATCTTGAAGACGCCTTTCTGGCTGAAACCGGCGCGACGCAGACCGTTAGGGGCCGCCGTTTCGAAGATCCAGCTCGTCATCTTGCCGCCGCCTTCGTCGACATCAAGGACGAAATGCGTGTGGGGATTTACCCAGCGGACTTCTTTGAGGGTCCCCTTCCAGGTCTGCTGTTTGCCGTTCATGTCGAACTGCGACTGCACAGCATGGTGCGCTACCGCCGGCACGGCGATCGTGATGAGACCAGCAGCCGCCAACCCGCCAATCAATCGCTTCATGTGATCCACCCTCCGAGCGTGTCCGCGGGAACCATGAGCCGGTCCCCTCCACAACTAGACCAGACGAAGCCCGCACCCCCAAAGTTCAGAACGGGACAAAGAATCCTCAGTAGTTTACAGAATTTGTTTTCGGAGGGCCACGTCGCGGCCAATACGGTTGACGGGGCTGCCCCGGGGATACTCCCGCAGAGCAAACTGCACGGCAATCTCGGGCCAAGGAGCGGAATCAGGTGCATTCTGCAACAATCCTGAATTAACTTAGCGTCAGTGTTGACAGCGTAAGTCACGGCAAATATAGTAGTTACACCCAATCAGGAGCGCCTAAGAGATGATCAAGGTCGACATCGTCAACGAGGTTTCGAAGATCGCGGATATTACCAAGGTCAAGGCCGAGGTAGCCGTGGACGCGGTGTTCGACGCAATGCGCGTGTCGATGCAGCGCGGCGACCGGATTGAGCTCAGGGGATTTGGCGTCTTTCAGGTGAAGCCGCGCAAGCGCGGCATCGGCCGCAACCCACGAACCGGCAAGGAAGTGCGCATCCCACCCGGCCGCACGATCCGCTTCAAGCCCGGCAAGGATCTTCAGAACATCGGTTAATCGCCCGCATGGGCATACCTCCGTCCGAATCTCCCGAGATCGACTTTTCGGCGTCGCGTCCAGTGTCCGAGGGGCCGCGGACCTACATTCCGCCGGCGCCGTCGTACCACTTGCGACCTGAACCGATCTGGCGGTACGTGCTTCTCTTTGCGCTGACGGTGCTGACCACGACGTACGCGGGCGGGTTGCACTACGAAAGCTTCCTCATCGGATTCAGTGGGCGCGAACCGGACCTCGGGCTGATGCATCTGTTTGCGCACGGCTGGTGGTACAGCGCTTCGATCCTCGCGATCCTCGGCTGCCACGAGCTGGGTCACTACTACGCGTGCCGCTACTATCGCGTCGACGCATCGCGACCGTATTTCCTGCCGATGCCCCTTCTGCTCACGGGAACACTCGGCGCATTCATCCGGATCAGGACGCCCATTCCCGGTAAGCGCGCGCTCTTCGACATCGGCATCGCCGGCCCGATTGCCGGCTTCCTTGTCGCTGTTCCGCTGCTTCTCGTCGGCATGTACCTGTCCACTGTCGTTCCGGTGCCCGACGATATTCGGGGTGACCTGTTCGAGCTGGGCGAACCGCTGCTCTTCAAGGGGGTCGCGTGGCTCACGTTCGGCACGATTCCCCTCGGCTCGTCGGTGAATATGCACCCGATGGCCTTCGCCGCCTGGTTCGGCCTGCTCGCCACGGCGTTGAACCTGTTTCCAATCGGTCAGCTCGATGGAGGCCATATCTCGTATGCCGTGCTCGGACGACACAGCACGACCGTGACGATTGTGATGGTGCTGTGCCTGATTGGCCTGACGTTCGTCTCGACGTCGTGGCTGGTGTGGACGGTCCTGACGGTGGTGATGCTGTTGACGTTCGGCCCGCGTCATCCGCGGACGATCGATGAGGACATTCCGATCGACACCGGCCGGATCTGGCTCGCCGCGTTCGCGGTGCTGATGTTCGTTCTCTGCTTCACGCCGGCGCCGATTCAGCCGGGAGCGCTGGTCGGGAGACCTTAGAGCGTACGTAACCACGAAGGCCACGAAGACAGTGTTATGTACGTCTTTGTGCCCTCTGGACTACAGCACGCTCAACGGATCCACATCGATCGTCAGCCGCCGCCTGACTTCAGGCATTGCGGCGACGACCTGAACCAAGGCGTTGCGCATGTCGGCGCGCCGCGCTCCCTTCAGAAAGAACTGAACGCGATGCTCTCCGCGTAAACGCCCGAGCGGTGCGGGCGCCGGGCCGAGGATCGTGAATGTTCCGATCGCGGCAGACGGCTCGAGGCGGCACACGATATCCTGTGCGTACTGCATGGCTTCTTCAAAGCTTCGCCCGCGCACGACGCCATTGATCAACGAGAGGAACGGCGGATAGCGCATCCCTCGGCGATACACAATTTCGCGCTCGAAAAACGCCACGTAGTCCTGGCGACACGCGAGCTGGATGCTGTAATGCTCGGGATACAGCGTCTGCACGATGGCTTCGCCGCTGCGCTCCCCCCGGCCGGCGCGCCCAGCCACCTGCGTCAGCAGCTGAAACGTCCGCTCTGACGCCCTGAAGTCCGCCACGCCGAGCCCGACATCCGCGGAGATCACGCCGACCAGTGTCACGTGCGGAAAATCGTGCCCCTTGGCGATCATCTGCGTACCGACGAGGACATCGAGCTCCCTCGCCGCAAACGTCGACAGCAACTGGGTCAACGCTCCCTTGCGTCGGACGGAATCCCGATCGATGCGCCCGATGCGCGCCTCGGGAAAACGCTCCCGGAGATGCTCCTCCACGCGTTCGGTCCCGTACCCGGAGTGCTCGAGATACGGCGCGGCGCACTTCCGGCAGGTCTTCGGGACGGTCACGGAATAGTTGCAATAGTGGCAGCGTGCCCGCCATCCATTTCGCGCGGTGTGCACCGTCAGCGATACGCTGCAGTTCGGACACTCGAACGTATCGCCGCACTGACGGCAGAAGACCGCGGTCGAGTAACCGCGGCGATTCAGCAGAACAAGCACCTGTTCCCGTCGCTGGAGCCGTTCGCCGATGGCGGCGGCGAGATCGCGGCTGATCACCACGTCCGGCCCCTCCTCGGCATACTCCGCGCGCATGTTGACCAGACGTACCGCGGCAAGCTGACGGTCGAGCACGCGCCGCTCGAGCGTCACGCGGGTGTACTTGCCTGACACGGCATTCTGATAGCTCTCCATCGACGGCGTGGCTGATCCGAGGATGACCAGCGCCCGTTCGCGGCTGGCGCGCAGGATCGCGACGTCGCGACCGTTATAGCGCGGCGTCTCCTCCTGCTTGTAGGAGCTGTCGTGCTCTTCGTCGACGATGACGAGAGCGAGGCCGTCGATCGGAGCGAACACCGCGGACCGCGTACCGACAACGACATCCACATCACCGCGGCGGATGCGATGCCACTGATCGTGACGCTCGCCGTCGGACAGTGCGCTGTGCTGAATGGCGACGCGGCTGCCGAACGTGCCCCGGAAGAGCGCAGCCACCGACGGTGTCAGGGCGATCTCGGGCACCATCAGCAATACTCGACCGCCAGCCCGACACACCCGTTCGGCAAGACGAAGATAGATTTCAGTCTTGCCGCTGCCGGTAACGCCGTGCAGCAGCGCCACACGAAAGTCGCGCGCATCGGCGAGCGCGGACAGCGTCGCAAGCGCGCAACGTTGTTCCTCCGTCAGTTCGCGAGCGGCGTCGCGTGGAACATCGACGAGCGCGGCTCGCTCGAAGGGATCGCGCTCGTCCTGGCCGTCGCGGATGCTTGCAAGGCCACGCTTCACCAGCCGCCCCAGGACGTCGGCAGTGACCCCCCAGTCGCGCAGCTCGGAGGTCGGCAGTCCCGCCGGTGCGCCGACCAGTATCTCGAGAGCGCTCCTCTGTTTTGTGGTCAGACCCTCCCCTCCCTCTGACCCCAGAACGGTCGCCGAAACAATCCGCTGCTTCTTGAATCCACGTGCCTTCGACGCGCGAGCGCCTGGCGGCATTGCCACTCCCAGCGCATCGCCAATACCAGCCACGTAATACTCAGCTACCCATCGACACAGATCCACGATTGCCGGAGGCAATAGCGGCTCGGGGTCGAGCGCCGCGAGGACGTCCTTGGCTTCTGTCCCTTCCCCAATCGCCGCGTCGTGCTCAACGACGCAACCCGTGAGCGTCCGCGAGCCGACCGGCACGCGAACGCGAGCGCCCACCGGCGGAAGAGCCATCGCATCGGGAACGCGGTACGTGAGGAGATCGAGGAACGGAACGGGGACCGCTACTGATATGAGGCGCAATGCTGAATGCTGAATTGGGGACGCCTGAGTGATTCTAAATGGAATTCAGCATTCGCCATTCGCCATTCAGCACTACTCACCGGCCAGGATCGACCGCACTTTCTTCATGTCGTCCCAGACGTCGCGCTTCGCAGACGGCGTTCGCAGCAGGTACGCGGGATGGTAGGTCGGAATCAGGATCGCGTCGCGGTACTTGAATTCGCGTCCGCGCAGCCGCGTGATCGGATCGGTGGTGCGCAGCAGGCATTGCGCGGCGAACTTGCCTAGCGCGACGATCACCTTCGGCTTGATGGTGTCGATCTGGCGGAACAGGAACGGCTCGCACTGCTCGACTTCATCGGGCTCAGGATTGCGGTTGCCTGGCGGCCGGCACTTGATCACGTTGGCGATATACACGTCCGCGCGCCTGAGGCCGATCGCTTCGATGATCTTCGTCAGCAACTGCCCGGCGCGCCCCACGAAGGGCTCGCCCTGGACGTCTTCATCGGCGCCCGGCGCTTCGCCGACAAACATGAGGTCAGCATTCGGGTTGCCGACGCCGTACACGATTTGCTTCCTCCCCAGCGTGTGAAGCTTGCAGCGGGTGCAATCACCCAGGTCATCACGGATCGCTTTCAGTGCCGCATCTGGGGATAGGAAGACAGGAACCAAGGCATCCTGGAGCGGCGCGGACCCTTCGGGTCCGCGAAACGAGCCCGTCCCAACACCGCTCCGGCCGCGCCACTCGGGTTCACGACGAATACCGTCCACACCCAGTTCCTCGAAGAACTCGAGGTGGGCCTTGAGCTGATCGCTGGACATGGAATCAGGCGCGGGCGGGGGCGGGCGCACGGCTTTGGACGAGCGCTTCGACGCGGTCGAGAATCGCCTCGGCGATCCGCGCCTTGCTCTGGAGCGGAAGCGTCTGTTCGACCTCGGCGCCGACGATGGTGACGGCGTTGGTCGACACGTCGAATCCGGCGCCGGGCTCCGACACGTCGTTGGCGACAATCAGGTCGGCGTTCTTTCGAACGCGCTTCTCGCGCGCCTTGGCGATGAGGTCGCCCGTCTCGGCGGCGAAACCGACGAGTACCGGTGGGTTCGCTCGCCGCGTCGCCGAGCGACCGAGGTCGGCAAGAATGTCGGGCGTACGCTGGAGGGTCAGCGTCATTGGGGCTTCGGACTTGGCGATCTTTTCCGTTGCGGCCTGCACCGGCGCGTAGTCGGCGACTGCCGCCGCCATGATGACGACGTCCGCATGTTCGGATGCCCGCATGACGGCCGCGTGCATCTCCACCGCGCTGCGCACTCGCACGATCGTGTCGGCCGTGGGCGGTTCGATCGTGGTCGGCCCGGCTACCAGCGTGACGTTCGCGCCGCGCGCGTTTGCCGCGGCGGCCAGCGCAAATCCCATCCGGCCGCTCGACCGGTTCCCGACGTAACGCACCGGGTCGATGTCCTCGTAGGTCGGCCCCGCAGCCACCACGACGCGACGACCCCGCAGCACCGAGTCGCGCGGTCGCAGCATGCGCTCTGCAGCCGCGACGACTTCATCAGGCTCGGCGAGCCGCCCCTTGCCGATCCAGCCGCACGCAAGATATCCCTCGCCAGGCTCGACAAAGCGGACACCGCGCGCCGCCAGCGTCTGCAGGTTCCGCTGCACGGCCTCGTGGCCCAGCATATTGGTGTTCATGGCCGGTGCGATCAGCACCGGTGCCTGTGTCGCGAGATAGAGCGAGGTCAGAAAATCGTCCGCAATGCCGTTGGCAAACTTGCCGATGACGTTCGCAGTGCACGGAGCCACGAGCAGCAGCGCAATCTGGTCGCCAATCGCGATGTGCTCGATGTCGGCGTTGGCGCCAGGCTTCCACTGCGACGTGATAACGGGGCGCCGAGTGATCGCCTCGAACGTAATCGGACCGACGAACCGCGTGGCCGCCCGGGTCATCACGGCGACCACGTCATGACCGCGCTTCTGGAGGCCGCGGCACACTTCGACTGCCTTGTAGGCGCCGACGCCGCCTGTGATTCCGAGCGCGATCAAAGCCATGTCAATTCCCAACTCCCAATGCCCAATTCCCAAAACAACTCCCAATCGTCTTGGGAGTTGGGAGTTGGCGTTTGGGAGTTTACTCCTCTATTTTGACCACCTTGCGCCGAAGGATTTCCTTCTGCGCAATCGCAATCTTCCTGTTGCCGGCTTCTCGCGGCAACGCGCCCTTGAGCAGCTGGCGCGCCCGCTGGCTGGCCAAGACGACGAACTCGAACCGATTTTCCTTGGGTGCTCTTTCCACTGTCTTCCTTCCAAGGCTGACCTGCTTGCCCCCGCCGTGGCCTTGGCGGACGCGGGAAGGTCGGCCCCCTGCATTAGACGCCCAGGCGGACCCCAAGGTCCGCTTCTACAAACGGAATGTCCCGATAATGGTTTCGGCAACCGCGCGCATGGCCTTCACGCGGGCCCGCTCGGCCAGCACGATGGCGCGCAGCCGATCCACTGCCCCGTCGAGCTCGTCATTGACCACCACGTATTCGTAGGTGGCGAACTCGCTGACCTCGAGTCGGGCGGCCTCGAGCCGCTTCCGGATTTCCCCTTCCGAATCCTTGCTACGGCCGCGCAACCGCTGCTCGAGCGTATCCTCGGACGGCGGCAGCACGAAGATGCCGACCGACTCGATCCCGCTGCTCCGGACCTGCCTCGCTCCCTGAACGTCGATAACGAGCACCAGGTCCTGTCCAGTGGCCAGGCAGCATTCAGTGTCAGTCGCGCACGTGCCGTAGTAGTTGCCAAAGACGTCCGCCCACTCGAGAAAGTCGCCCTTTCGAACCATCTCCTCGAACCGCTGGCGGCTGATGAAATTATAGTCAACGCCGTCCTGCTCGCCGGGACGAGCCGCTCGCGAGGTGTACGACCGGGACAGGCACAGATTTGGGATACGGTGCACCAGGCGCTCGACCAGCGTCGTCTTCCCCGTCCCCGACGGCGCCGAGACGATGAAGAGCTGGCCCCGCTTGACCGGCCTGTGGTCGAGCCGCGTCGCCCGAGCGGAGTCGGAGGGGCTACTCGACATTCTGAACCTGCTCGCGCATCTTCTCGAGCTCCGCTTTCGCGTTGATGATCAACTCGGATACCCGGAGGCCGTCGGCCTTCGACCCGATCGTGTTCACCTCGCGGTTCATCTCCTGCAGCAGGAAATCAAGCTTACGCCCACAGGGCTCGTCGGCATCGGTCAAGGCATCCCAGTGCGCGAGATGCGCCCGGAACCTCGTGACCTCCTCGCTGATGTCGGAACGCTGCATGGTGCGCACGATCTCCTGGGCAATCATCGCCTCGTCAACCGGAAGATCGTGGCTGATCTCGTCCACGCGCTCCTGCAACCGCGCCTCGAGGGACGACCGGCCTTCATCGGCCGCGGCAGCCAGACGCTCGATGAGACTGGCCAGGAAATCCTTGCGTGCCTCCAGATCGGTTCGCAGGTGACCGCCCTCGCGGATCCGCATCGCATCGAGGTCCGCCAGCGCCTGCTCCACCGCCGCTTCCACGCTTGCCGCGATCTGCGCTTGGACCTGGGGATCGGCGTCCGCCGCACGATCGCGCACGGTGATCGCCTGCGGGAGCCGCAGCAGATCACCCGGCGTCAGCGCACCTGAAACGAGACCGCGCTCTCGCGCACGATCGATGGCCGCCGATAAGGCGTTGACGAACTCCTCGTTCAGCTCGACGGTCGGCGTCGCCGTGGTGCGAAGCTGCACGGAGATCTGTAACTCGACGCGGCCGCGGGCAAGACGCTTCTGGAGCAAGGCTCGCACGCGCGGCTCGACCTCGCCGAGCGACTGCGGAATACGAAGCTGGATGTCCAGGAATCGATGATTCACGGCCCGCACCGTCACCCCGATGGTGGCGCTCTCGTCCTCGTGCGTCAGCGAGGCGAAGCCGGTCATCGATTTGATCATCGAATCTCAATCACGAAGGACACGAAGAACACGAAGGATCATATGCATTCCATACTTCGTGGCCTTCGTGGTTCAAGACGTCTTCGTGCTCTTCGTGGTTCATACGCGTTCGGGCTCGTCGGTCGGCTCCTCTTGCAACTGCAGTTCGTAGAGTTTCGCATACGCGCCGCCCTGCGCGAGCAGTTCCTCGTGGCTGCCTGTTTCGACGATCCGCCCGCGCTCGAGCACGACAATGGCGTCCGCGCGGCGGACCGTGGAGAGGCGATGCGCAATCACGAACGAGGTGCGGTTGAGCATGAGCGTCGACAGCGCTTCCTGCACGAGCATTTCCGACTCGGCATCGAGCGACGAGGTGGCCTCGTCGAGGATCAGGATCGGCGAATCCCTGAGGATCGCGCGGGCGATGGCGACCCGCTGCCGTTGGCCGCCCGACAACCGCTGTCCGCGCTCGCCGATCATCGTCTCGTAGCCCCGATCGAGCCCGGTGATGAAGTCGTGAGCATGCGCCGCGCGTGCAGCCGCCTCGATTTCCTCGCGGGCCGCCGCGGGCCGGCCGTACGCAATGTTGGCGGCAATCGTGTCGTCGAAGAGCACCGTCTCCTGCGTCACGATGGCCACCTGCGCGCGGAGCGATGCCAGTGTCACGTCCCGCAGGTCGTGGCCGTCGATCGTAATCGACCCCTGCGTGACGTCGTAAAACCGCGGGATCAGGTTCACAAGCGTCGTCTTGCCTGCGCCGCTGCGCCCCACGATGGCCAGCGTCTGGCCGCCGCGGACACCGAACGACACCCCTCGCAGCGTCGCATCGTCGGCCCCGACGTATGAGAAGTGCACGTCCCGGAACTCGATGGCGTCGCGGAAACGCGGAAGATCGATTGCCCCGTCACGCTCCTTGACCTCGCTGTGGGTGTCGAGCATCTCGAAGATGCGCTCCGCGGCCGCTATGGCCTGCTGGAGGTTGGCGTTGACCCGGCTCAATTTCTTCGCCGGGCCGTACATCATGAACAGCGCCGCGATGAACCCGACGAATTGGCCAGTCGTGAGGCGGCGGGCAGCGATTTCCTGGCTGCCGTACCACAGCGCCACGGCGAACGCCACGCCCCCGATGAATTCCATCAGCGGCGGCAGCGCCGATAGCGCACCAGTCACCTTCATGCTGGTGCGATAGAGGCGATGCGAGGCGCTCTCGAACTTCTCGGTCTCCCGTCCCTCGGCCCCAAACGCCTTGACGATCCGGTGGCCGGTGAACGCCTCGGCGGAGACGTGCGTGATTTGCTCCAGCGCTTCCTGGCTGCGTCTCGTCGTCCGCCGCACGCGCTGGCCGAGCCGTACGAGCGGGTACACGATCAGCGGAGCGCCGGTGAGGCTGACCATCGCAAGCCGCGCGTCGTAGTAGAAGAGCAGCCCCGCAAAGCCGATCAGCGCCAGCGATTCCCGCGCAAGGTCGCCGAGCGTCTCCGAGACCGCCTGCTGGATCTGCGCGACATCGTTCGTGATTCGCGACATCAGCTTGCCGCTGGTCTGGGCGGAGAAGAATGCGGCCGACTGCCCGAGGATATGCGTGAAGAGAATGTTGCGGAGGTCGCGCACGACGCGCTGACCGACATCGGTCATGAGATAGCCCGACAGGTACGCGCCGATGCCTTTAATCAAATAGAGCGCGACGATCGTGGCGATGATGCGGCCGATCTCCTCGTGCCTCGGGAGCACGCGGTCGAGGATCGGCTGGATCTGCGCGGCAACGCCTGCCGACGCAGCGCCATACACAATCATGGCGACCATCGCGGCGGCGAGCCGTCCACGATAAGGACGCGCGTACGCGATCAGCCGGAGGAAGACGTTCACTCGGTAAACCGGTATCGCAGCAGAACCCAGAGCGCGACGACACCGTCACGCCATCCGATCTTCTTCCCCTCGTCGTAGCCACGGCCATCGTAGGTGATCGGAATCTCGTAGACGCGATAGCCCCGCTTGAAGATCTTTGCCGTCAGCTCGGGCTCGATGCCGAACCCGTTCGAGCGAAGGGTCATCGATCGCAGCACGTCGGTCCTCATCACCTTGTAGCAGGTCTCCATGTCCGTGAGCATGGTGTTGTAGAGGACGTTCGTGAGGAGAGTGAGCGCCCGGTTGCCCAGGTAATGCGTGAACAGGAACACGCGGTGCCGCCCGATGAACCGGGATCCGTAGACAACGTCCGCGCGGCCGTCGCAGATCAACTCGATGAGCTGTGGGAACTCCTCCGGTGAGTATTCGAGATCCGCGTCCTGGATCACGACGAGGTCCCCGCGAACGGCTTCGAACCCGGCGCGCAGGGCCGCGCCCTTGCCGCGGTTCTTCGGCTGCAACAGAAGCGTGAAGCCGAGCTCGCGCTGCAGGCGGTTCAACGTATCGCGAGTACCGTCGGTCGAGCAATCGTCGACGACGATGAGCTGGGTGCGGATCGGGACCGCCATCACGCGCCGGATGATTTCGTCGATCGTCGCGGCCTCGTTGAACACCGGCATGACAACCGAGAGAAGCGGGTCGGCCGGCGTGCCGCGGGCTCTCGGCATCAGCGTGCGGCGTACCCTGCGCCCGCTCCAGGGGCCTCCACTCGGAAACCGTGCGGGTGCGTTGAATGCCAGCGCCACGCGTCGGCGACGATCGTGTCGAGCTCCGGCCGCTGCGGCACCCATCCCAGGTCGTCGCGGATACGCTGCGCAGACGCGAACAGCACGGCCGGATCCCCGGGACGCCGTGGCGCGGATCGGTGCGCCACTTTCCGGCCGGTCACACGCTCCACGGACGCAATCACGTCACGAACAGATGAGGGGCGCTCGGTGCCGACATTGTAGGTGGCCGAACTGCCGTTCTCTTCGAGACGTCGCAGTGCGCGCACGTGCGCGTTGGCAAGGTCGGCAACGTGGATATAGTCGCGCAGACAGGTCCCGTCAGGCGTCGGGTAATCCTCGCCGAAGATCTCGATCTGAGGCCCACCGGAGGCCGCTTCAAACGCGCGCGGGATGACATGGATCTCGGGCGAGTGGTCTTCGCCAAGCTGGCCGTCGGGATCCGCACCCGCTGCGTTGAAATAGCGGAGGCGGATCGACCGGAGTCCATATGCGCGCTCGAAATGCGGGAGAGCATGCTCAACGGCCAGCTTCGTCTGCCCGTACGAATTGATGGGCGCCGTCGGATGCGTTTCACGCAACGGCGTTTCAACCGGCTCGCCGTACACGGCGCAGGTCGACGAGAACACGAACTGCCGGCACTGCTCCGCCGCCATGGCCTCCAGCGTCGCCAGCGTCCCCAGCACGTTGTTCCGGTAATACCCGATCGGGTCGTGGACCGAGTCAGACACCGTCAGCCACGCCGCGAAATGCATGACCGCCGATGCGCCACTGTCCTTCAGCGCCCGCCGAACCGCATCCACGTCGCGGATGTCGCCCTCGACGAGCGGCGCGCCAAGCGTCGCTTCCCGATGACCCGCTGCAAGATTGTCGTAGATGACCACGCGGTAGCCGGCCTGGCGAAGCGCCTTCGCGGCATGGCTGCCGATGTAGCCGGCGCCACCCGTCACGAGCACCGTTGAAGGGTCAGTGGCGGCCAATGGAGTAGTAGATGAACCCGTTTTGCTTCATCTGCTCCGGAGTGAAGAGATTGCGGCCGTCGAAGACCACCGGGGATCGCATCAGCTTCTGCATTCTCGCAAAATCCGGCCGCCGGAACTCGCTCCACTCGGTCACGATCGCGAGGCAGTCCGCGCCTTTGAGCGCGTCGTAGTTCTTGCTCGCAAACGTTACGCGATTCCCGAAAATGCCCTTCGCGACTTTCGTCGCCTCGGGATCGTACGCCTGCACCTCGGCGCCCGCAGACAGGAGCGCTTCAATCAGGGGAATCGCGGGCGCCTCGCGCATGTCGTCGGTGCGCGGCTTGAACGCGAGGCCCCAGACGGCGACCGTTTTTCCCTTCAGTGAGCCAAAATGCTTGCGCATCTTGGTGGCCAGCCGAGTCTTCTGCGCGCCATTGACCGTCTCAACCGCCTTGAGGATCTTGAAGTCGTATTCCTGCAGGGCGGCGAAGTGGACGAGCGCCTTGACATCCTTCGGAAAACAGCTGCCCCCGTAACCGATGCCCGGAAACAGAAACGACGTGCCAATCCGGGTGTCGGATCCGACAGCCCGGCGCACCTCATCGATGTCGGCGCCGACCAGCTCGCAGACATTCGCCATCTCATTCATGAAGGAAATGCGCGTCGCCAGCATCGCGTTCGCAGCGTACTTGGCCAGCTCCGCACTGGCGCAGTCCATCATCATGATGGGCGCGCCGGTTCGGGTGAACGGCGTGTAGAGCTCCATCATGATTTCCTTGGCGCGCGGATCCTCCGCGCCGACGACGACCCGATCGGGTTTCATGAAGTCGTCGATCGCGGCTCCCTGCTTCAGGAACTCGGGATTGCTGACGACGCTGAAGGGATGCGTTGTCTCGCGGCGAACGGCCTCGCGCACCTTCACCGACGTGCCGACCGGCACGGTGCTCTTGTTGACGATCACCTTGTAGCCGTTCATCGCGCGCGCGACCTCGCGCGCCACGCCGAGGACGTGCTGCAGATCGGCGGAGCCATCCTCGCCCTGCGGCGTGCCGACGGCAATGAAGACGATGCTCGCGCCGCGGACCGCCTTGGGCAGCATCGTCGTAAATGTGAGACGGTTTTCGTGGCGGTTGCGCCGGACGACCTCCTCGAGGCCGGGCTCGTAAATCGGCATCTTGCCCCGGCTCAGCGTGCGGATCTTCGCGTTATCCTTGTCGACGCAGACCACATCGTTGCCGCTCTCGGCGAAGCACGCTCCAGCGACAAGCCCCACGTAACCCGTACCAATGACCGCAATTTTCATCGTTTCTCTCAACCCCGCAAGCGAAAGCGCTGTGAAACAGCTGACGTTAGCATATCGGATCGAACCGCGTGTACCCTGCTCGGCGTGCGCATCCTCGTCGACTACCGCCCCGCCCTGCGGCAGCGCACCGGAGTCGGCGAGTACATCCATCAGCTTGTTCGTGCTTACACGAGCGTGAACCGCGACGAGGTCATTGCCTTCACCAGTTCCTGGAAGGATCGGCCCCCGAGGGGACTCGGTTCCGAGCTTGGCGCACGCGTCGTCGACCGCCGCATCCCCGTTCGCGTTCTGAACTATTTGTGGCATCGGCGAGAGTGGCCTCCGGTGGAGATGCTCGCCGGTGCTGTTGACGTCGCCCACTCCGCGCATCCGCTTCTGATGCCCGCACGTCGCGCGGCCCAGGTCGTCACGATCCACGACCTGTATTTCCTGTCGAGCACAACGAAGACCGGTGTGGAGATCGAGCGCGACTACCCTGCTCTCGTGGCCAACCACGCACGTCGATCCGACGCAGTCATCACGTCCACGCAATACGGCAAGAGGCAGGTCGCGGATCGACTTGAGATCGCGGATGAGTGCATCTACGTATGTCCGCCCGGCGCTCCATCCTGGAAAACGCTGGGACTGGAACCACACCTGCCGCACGACGGTTGCATCCTGTTCGTGGGCACCCTCGAGCCTCGGAAGAACATCGGTATTCTGCTCGACGCCTACGCACGTCTTCTGAATCTTGGCGTGTCGCCTCCACGACTTGTGCTGGCGGGACGCGCAACGCCGGCGGCATCCGAGTGGCTCAAACGGATCACGATGGCGCCTCTAGCCGGTCACGTAACCCACGCAGGCTACGTCCCGAATGACGAGCGTGAGGCGTTGTATCGGTCAGCCCGCCTCCTCGTGTTGCCCTCTCTGGACGAGGGCTTCGGACTCCCTGCCCTGGAGGCGATGTCGGCCGGAATACCGGTGATCGTGTCGACGCGCGGGTCGTTGCCAGAAGTCGTTGGCGGTGCTGGGGCGCTCGTCGATCCTGAGGATGCCGGTGCGCTCGCCAGCGCGATCGAACGCGGGATTCGCGACGAGGGATGGGCTTTGCGCGCGGCACAGGCGGGCCTGGAGCGTGCGCAGGGCTTCAGCTGGGACGATTCAGCTCAGACGCTGCGCCGCGCGTATGCCGACGCCGTGGAACGGCGCCTTCGCAAGAAGAAATGAAGATTGCCATCGATGCGCGCGAGCTTCGCGACAAGCCGACTGGCGTCGGCCGCTTTCTCGCGGAGATCCTCGCGGCGTGGAACACGATACCGGAAGCGCAGGCCCAGGAATTCATCTTGCTTGCGCCGGATGGGGTGGCCCCGCGTACCGGGATCCTCTGGGAACAGGTCGTCCTGCCGCGACTCGTGCGAGAGGCCAGAGCCGACGTCCTTTTCTCTCCCGCCTACAGCGGACCGCTGTTCGCTCCGGTCCCCATGGTTCTTGCCATCCATGATGTGTCGTTCGCCGCGCATCCCGAGTGGTTCACGTGGCGCGAGGGGGCGCGCCGCCGGACGACCGTGCACCTTGCGGCACGCGCCGCGACGCGCATCATCACCATTTCCCACTTCTCGAAACGCGAGATCGTTGCCCATCTGGGCGTCAACAGGTCGAAGGTCATCGTGGTTTATCCCGGTGTGGCGGATCTGAAAGGTCCGACCCGCATGGCGAATGACGTACCTCTTGCGGCGCGAGCCCTTCAGGTCCGCGATCCGAGCGTGCGGTCCGTGCTCTTCGTCGGCTCCATCTTCAACCGCCGACATGTCCCTGAGCTGATCGAAGGATTCGCGCGTCTCGTCCGTACCCGCCCGGATGCACGACTCGAGATCGTCGGCGACAATCGCACGTGGCCCGCCATCGACGTTGCCAGCGCGATTCGCGCCACCGGCCTGACCGATCGCATTCAGCTCCGCTCGTACGTCACGGACCAGGAGCTTCAGGCGCTGTACGCTGGAGCGTCCGTATTCGCGTTTCTCTCCGAGTACGAAGGTTTTGGCCTCACGCCGCTCGAGGCGATGGCGGCGGGACTCCCGGTGCTGCTGCTCGATACGCCCGTCGCACGTGAGGTCTGCGGTGACGCGGCCTTTTACGTCAGGCGTCCCGACCCGGCGCTCATCGAAGACGCGCTGACGACGCTCTTGTTTGACGCAAGGGAGCGGCAGAGATTGCTGGACGCAGCGGACCGCGTTCTCGCGAAATATTCGTGGACCGAATGCGCCAGTCAGGTGCTGAAGGTCCTGCTTGCGATCGGCCGTGGGTGAGCCGCTGATGCTTCCCCATCTCTCGATCGTGATCGTGACGTACAACTCGCACGCGGACATTGGTCGATGCCTGAGCTCGCTCGTCGAGCATCCGCCGACAATCGATCACGAGACGGTAGTGGTCGACAACGCCTCGACAGACGGAACCGCGGTGGATATTCGACAGCGATGGACGGGCATCCGCGTGATTGACGCCGGTGCAAATCTCGGGTTCGCGCGCGCGAACAACCTCGGAATCCGACAGACGCATGGCGGACTGATCCTGCTGCTCAATCCCGACACGATTGTCCCGACCGGCGCAATCGACCGGCTCATCGCGGCCCTCGATGCCAGGCCGGATGCGGCAATTGCAGGTCCGCGCCTCGTCAGCGGCGACGGGCGTGCGGAGCTCTCCTTCGGTCCCATGTTGTCCCCTTTTTCAGAACTCCGCCAGAAGGTTCTGGTGCGTGGAGGCGAGCGCGGTTTCGGGCCGGTGGCCACGTACGTGGAGCGGCTTACCCGTCAGCCCCGCGACGTTGACTGGGTCAGCGGCGCCTGCATGCTCGTCCGCCGCGCGGACGCCGAAGCCGCCGGTCTGATGGACGAGCGGTTTTTCATGTACGTCGAGGACGTCGACTTCTGTGCGGCAGTACGCGCCCGTGGACGAAAAGTGTTATTCGCGCCGGCAGCGGAGATCGTGCATTTCCGCGGGCAATCACGTGCAACCGCCGCGGCGCCGACCGAGCGGGCGTATCGGCGCAGTCAGATTGCGTTCTACGAAAAGCACCATCCGCGATGGGCCCCCGCGCTCCGGATGTACCTGAAGATACGTGGCCGACTTCCCGATAAGTCGATCACGCCATGACTCAACCGGTCGGCGATCAATTCTCCTGGACGTGCCCGGCGTGCGCCCGAAGGGTGCCCTCCCTGGTCGACGCCTGCCGATGCGGGCGCGAGAGGCAGGCGGCGCCGCTTGTCGTGCCCGAAAGGTCGTCTGCCGAACGGGCACGGTCTGGCCCACCGGCATCCATGCTGCTGATTCTTGGAGCGGCGATCGGTGTCGCGGTTGCGGTGTTCGTCGTACGGTCTCAGAAAGACGAGACGCCCGCACCGGCACCACGGACTGTGTCGGCGTCAACGGCGGAGTCCGCAGTCGTTGACACGCCTGAGGCCGCGACGGCCGCGTTCGTGGCTCCTGTCATCGGCAGCATTTCGTTCCCCCAGCCGGCAACCGCGAGTGCAGGCAGTGCGGCGCCACCGGTATCGAGATCCATCGAGGACATCGTCAGCGCTGCCCTCCCCGCCGTGGCGTCGATCGACGCCGGCGCCTCGCGCGGCAGCGGCTTCTTCGTCAGGCCCGACCTCGTGGTCACGAATGCCCACGTCGTTGAGGGTCACTCATCGGTCCAGCTGCAGGCGGGCGGCTCGAAGTACACGGCGCGGGTCATGACGACATCCCCAGGTTACGACCTGGCGCTGCTCCAGGTGTACGGGGCGAACCCGAGCCAGGTCACTCTCCGCCTCGGCACCGCGGCCAGCGCCCGGGCCGGCGAGGAAGTCATCGCGATCGGATACGCGCTGGGCTCGCTATCCAACACCGTCACGCGCGGCATCGTCAGCGCCATCCGTCAGACGGGAAACGTGACGCTCCTCCAGACCGACGCTGCTATCAACCCTGGGAACAGCGGCGGACCGCTCCTCGATCGCAGCGGCGAGGTGATCGCCATCAATTCCATGGGGATCGCCAAACAGGTCGGAGAAGGCCTCGGGTTCGCGATCGCGGTCGATCACGTCAAGCAACTGCTCGCGGGGCAGAGCATGCCGTCGACGGGCACGCCGCTCGCCGGTCTCACCCAGGCGATGGGCGGACCGTCGGAAGGCGATCAGCGGAGAATCGACGGCGCGAACGAGCTCGAGAAAGTCCTTGACTGGGCGTCGCGCAACAGCGATCAACTCGACACCTCATGGGACAAGGGTGCCCGCATCTGCGTGGCTGGCACGTCGCGCACGGCCGCATCCCGCGCCTGGTTCGCGCTGTGGGAGAGCAACGGCGTGCGTCTGTCGACAACGACCGGGTACGATTGCGCCAGCTGGCTCGAGTCGATGCGGGGCAACGCGCTCCAAATCCACGATGCGATGGCGAAGGCCAGCGAGCGCGCCCGCCGCGTCGGCGTGTATCCCGGGACGATGCGAGACCTGCGACGCAAGTACCGCCTCGACTGGGATGGATGGGATCGGTAGAATCCCACATCCCAACGTTTCTCTGTCATCATTCCCCCGGTGAAAGTTGCGATCGATGTCCGAAAGCTGCACGACTTCGGCATCGGCACCTATATTCGAAACCTCCTTCGGCACCTCGCGCGGATCGATCGCGAGAACGAGTACGTGCTGCTCTGCGACGCGCCCGACGTGAACGTCGCCCATCAACTCGGACCGAACTTCCGGACGGTCTTCGAACCGTCGCCCAACTACTCGCTGCGTGAGCAGTTCCACGTGCCGTGGGCGCTGATGCGCGAAAAGCCTGACGTCTTTCACGCGCCGCACTACGTGCTGCCGGTCGCCGTGCCCTCCCGCTCTGTTGTGACCATTCACGACTGTATCCACCTGATGTTTCCGCAGTACCTCCCCAACCGGGCTGCTTACGCCTATGCGCGGGCGTCGATGTGGATTGCGGCGAAGCGTTCCGACAGGATTCTCACGGTCTCCGAGGCATCCAAGCGCGATATTCTCCACTTCTTCAACGTGCCGCCGGACAAGATCTCGGTCGTCTACAACGCGATTGACGAGCGGTTCTGGGTCGAGCCTGACCCCGAGGACGTGGCGCGGGTGCGCGAGCGATTCCAGCTCGATCACGGCTTCGTCCTTTACGCGGGCACCATCAAGCCGCACAAGAACCTCGTGCGGCTGATCGAGGCGTTCGCCGAGCTGCGCAAGGGAGAGTTCGAAGAGCTGAAGCTCCTCATCATCGGCGACGAGATCTCGAAGCTGCCGGCGCTGCGCCGGGCGGTCCACGGCCACAAGCTGCATAAGCACGTGCGCTTCCTCGGCTTTGTTCCAGACGACACGCTCGCCGTGCTGTACCGGCTGGCCGCGGTGTTCGTCTTTCCGTCGCTCTACGAAGGGTTCGGGCTGCCGCCGCTCGAGGCGATGGCCAGCGGGACGCCGGTGGTCACGTCGAACGTCTCGTCGCTGCCCGAAGTCGCTGGCGACGCCGCGATCCTCGTCGATCCGTACGAGGTCGGTTCAATCGTCGATGGCGTCCGCCGGGTGCTGACCGACCCGCAGTTGGCCGCGGAGCTACGCAGGAAAGGGCTCGTGCGTGCGCGCGACTTCTCGTGGGAGCGCTCCGTGTCACGTACGCACGAAATCTACCGGCTTATCGGTGGACGGAACTAACCCCTTGCCCCCCTCGCCCTTCCCCCTTCCCCCTACCCCCTTCCCCCTAAAGGTTGCGTTCGCTCACGACTGGCTGACGGGCATGCGCGGGGGCGAGAAAGTCCTCGAAGCGCTGTGCGAGCTCTACCCCGACGCGGACATCTTTACCCTGTTTCACGCGCGCGGATCGGTATCAGACACGATCGAGCGTCACCGCATCTCCACGTCGCTCGTCCAGAGACTCCCCTTCGCCCGATCGCAGTACCGCCGCTATCTCCCGGTCTTCCCGACCGCGATCGAGCAGTTCGATCTTGATCCGTATGACCTGGTGATTAGCTCGAGCCACTGCGCGGCGAAGGCGGTGGTCGCGGCTGGCCGCGCGCGGCACATCTGCTATTGCCACTCCCCGATGCGTTACGCGTGGGACCAGTTCGATGCCTACTTCGGTCCCAAGCGGGTCGGAGCATTCGCGAGCCGGTGGCTCTACCGTCCAATGCTCGCGAGGCTGGCGCGCTGGGACGCGGTCACGGCGCCGCGCGTGGGACGCTTTGTCGCGAACTCTCAATACGTTGCGGGCAGGATCCGTCGATACTATAATCGCGAGGCTACGATCGTGTATCCACCTGTCGACACGATCTTTTACCACCCAGACACGACCGTCCCTGGCAGCCATTTTCTGATCGTGTCCGCCCTGGTGCCGTACAAACGGATCGACCTGGCCATCGCAGCGTGCCAGCGCGCCGGGGCGCGGCTGCGAATCGTCGGCGATGGACCCGATCGCGCCCGGCTCGAGCAGGGCGCCGGCGGCAGCATCGAGTTCCTGGGCCGCCTCAGTGACGAGGAGATTCGTGCCGAATACCGCAGCGCACTCGCCGTGCTGATGCCCGGTGAAGAGGATTTCGGAATCGTGCCAGTCGAGGCACAGGCATGCGGCCGCCCGGTCGTTGCCCTCGCACGCGGCGGCGCGCTCGAGACCGTGGTCCCGGGTGACACCGGAGTGCTGTTCGCTGAACCGACGGTCGAGTCGCTCGTCACCGCCTTGGAGCAGACGTCCGGGCTCGCATTTGACCCTTGTCGGATCCGGGAGCGCGCGCTGCGCTTCTCGCGCGCGCGCCATCTCGAACGAATGCGCGACGTGATCGACGAGACACTCGACGCGCCGATGGGCACCCGGTGGTAAGACGGTATAACCGTCTGCTCGTCGCGTTCTACGTCATCACCGATGCGCTGCTGGCGGTCTGGGCGTTCGTGCTGGCGTACGGTATCCGCTTCGAGAGCGGCCTGATCCCGGTCATTCATGGGTATCCGCCTCTCGAGCAGTACCTGCATGTGCTGCCGTACGTCGTGGTGGTCACGCCGCTCGCCTTTCAGCTCCAGGGCATCTACCGGCTGCGACGCGGCCGATCCCGCGTCGACGACTTCTTCGCGGTGTTGATTGGCAGCATCCTGGCCGTCGTCTTCGGTATCGGCGCAACGTTGTACGTCCAGACGTACTACCTCTCGGAGCTGGAGAAGGCGCGCGGCGCCTACGAAGTCTCGCAGCTCGTATGGGCGCTATTCCTCGGCCTCAATGTCCTGTTCGCCTATTCCTCGCGCGAAATCGTGCGCGGACTGCTCGAGCGCCGCTGGCGCGCCGGCATCGGCCTGAAGCGCATCCTGATTGCCGGCGCCGGAGATCTTGGCCGTATGGTGGCCGATCGCGTCCTCCAGCACCGCGAATTCGGCTACCAGGTCGTCGGTTTCATCGACGATCGCGCCGGCGGCGATCACATCGGCTACCGGGGACTCCCACTCCTCGGTACGCTCGCCGAGGTCGCTGACATCGCCCAGCACGAGCGCGTTGACCACCTCTACGTGGCGCTGCCGCTCGAAGAGCATGCGAAACTGCTCGACCTCATCGAGATTACGAGCCGGGAGTGCATCGACGTCAAGGTCGTGCCGGACCTGCTGCAGTTCATCGCGATCCGCGCGCGGCTGGAGGATCTAGACGGCCTCCCGATCATCAACATCAACGACGTGCCGCTCCAGGGGTTCAACGCCTGGCTCAAGCGCGTCATCGACATTGTCCTTTCGGCCGGTGCGCTTCTGGTCATGGGCATCCCGCTGGCCATCATTGCCGCGCTGGTGAAATGGACGTCCAGCGGCCAGGCGTTCTACACGCAGGAGCGTATGGGCCTCGACGGCAAAGCCTTCACCGTCTACAAATTCCGATCGATGTACGAGGGCGCCGAGGAGAGAACCGGCCCGATCTGGGCACGCGAAGACGACCCGCGAGCGACACCGGTAGGACGCTGGCTCCGGCGCCTGGACCTCGACGAGCTTCCGCAGTTCTGGAACGTCCTGAAGGGCGACATGTCGATCGTCGGTCCGCGGCCAGAGCGTCCGTTCTTCGTCGAGCAGTTCAAGCACCGCATACCGCAGTACATGCTCCGCCACAAAGTGAAGGCCGGCATCACCGGCTGGGCGCAGGTCAACGGGTGGCGCGGCAACACGTCGCTCGAGAAGAGAATCGAGTACGACCTCTATTACATCGAGAACTGGTCGGTCACGCTCGACCTGAAGATCATGTGGCTGACCGTGTTCCGGGGACTCTTTCAGCGGGTGTGAGAGTTACCCTCGAACCCATGACCTCTACCCTGTAACCTGGAACCTCATGCGCATAGTCGTTACCGGTGCCGCCGGATTCATCGGATCCCATCTCAGCGAAGCCCTTCTCGATCGCGGGCATTCCGTCGTCGGCGTCGACAACCTGCTCACAGGTGACCTGGCGAACCTTGCGCACCTGCGCAGCCGCGACTTCGAATTCATCCGCCACGACGTGACGCGCCACATCGATATCGATGGCCCTGTCGACGTCGTGCTGCACTGGGCGAGTCCTGCCAGCCCGATCGACTACCTCGAGCTGCCCATTCAGACGCTCAAAGTCGGCTCGCTCGGCACCCACAACGCGCTCGGACTGGCAATGGCCAAGAAGGCGCGCTTCGTACTCGCCTCCACGTCCGAGGTGTACGGCGATCCGCTCGAGCATCCACAACGGGAAACGTACTGGGGCAACGTCAACCCGATCGGTCCGCGCGGCGTGTACGACGAAGCGAAACGGTTTGCCGAGGCGATGACGCTTGCCTACCATCGCTTTCACGGGGTGAACACGAAGATCGTCCGCATCTTCAACACCTACGGTCCGCGCATGCGACTGCGCGACGGACGTGCCGTTCCGGCCTTCATGTCGCAGGCGCTGACCGGCGAAGATGTGACGGTGTTTGGCGACGGCACACAAACACGCAGCTTTACGTACGTCAGCGACCTGGTCGATGGCATCCTGCGGCTGATGGAGTCCGACACCAATGATCCCGTCAACATCGGTAACCCGCACGAGGTGACGATCGAGGAGATCGCCCGGACGATCATCAAGCTGGTCGCATCTCGCAGCCAGATCGTCTACCGGCCGCTGCCGGTGGACGACCCGAAACAGCGTCGTCCCGACATCACCCGCGCGCGCACGCTGCTCGGGTGGGAACCGAAGGTCAATCTCGAGGACGGTCTGATGAAGACGGTCGACTATTTCAAGAGGAAACTGGCGGATCGTTGATCAGCCGGCGCAGCCTGAAGAAATAGTCACCGCTCGAAACCAGGGTCAGTGTCAGCGCCGTCCAGACCGCCGCGTCAACGACCGGCGATGCCTCCCTCAACCAGTTGTAATACATGAAGACGACGCTCGCCACGATGTACGTGGCGGTCGCCAGCTTGCCCCAGATCGAGGGACGGAAGGTCCGTGGCCCGACTGCCAGGTTCACGATCGCAACAACCCCAACGATGACGATGTCGCGGCTGATGATCAGCACAGTCAGCCACAGCGGCACGTGGTTCGTCAGCTGGATCTGAGGAAGCGTGAGCACCACAAACGTCGTGACGAGGAGCAGCTTGTCAGCCATCGGATCGAGCCAGGCTCCAAGGCTCGTTCGCTGGCTCGTGACCCGCGCGATCAGGCCGTCCAGCGCGTCAGTGACCCCGGCGATCAGGAATACGAGCAGCGCCGCGCCCAGGTAGCCGTACACCGTGAGCAGCACGAACGCCGGAATCAGCATGATCCGAAGGATCGTCAGCTGATTGGCGAGCGTGAGGTACCGCACGGCGTCAGCGGGATTCGTCGAGCGCCCGGAGACGGTCGATCGCCGCCGCGGCTTCTGCTCCGGAAACGGCACGCTCGGTGTCGAAGCGGTTGCCATCGAGAAGCGGAAGCACCCCTGCCGAGACGGCCGCGGCGATCGCCCGATAGTTCAGATGCGAAGGGCTCACATCCGCGAGCGCCGGGCGCGCGGCGAGCTGTGCCTGGATCGACGGGTGCGTTCGCGCGATCAGCGCCAGAAGGGCGCTCACCGCCTGTGCGAGATCCACGCGGCGAAGGGCAGCGCCAGGCCTGGAATGTGTGGTTGTCGAACGGGGCATGACGCCGGCCGACGTGACCTCCGCAATCCAGGGGGCCGCCCAGTGTTCCCGGGTGTCGGTCGTAACGACCTGCGTGCGTTGCGCCGTTCGCAGGGTCGGATCGAGGCGGACGCCGATCAGCGCCGCCAGGTCGCCACGCCTGATTTGTGTTGCCGCCGGGATGGCACGGAACTCTGCCGGCAGACGCGCGTCGCGACCCCTCACCGCCGCTGCCTCGGCCTTCGCCTCGAAACCGGCACCCGGCTCGATCGTTGCCGCCTTCCGGTATGCCGCTTCAGCGGCGGCGTAGTCCTGACGTTCCTCGAAGATCTCGGCGCTTTGTCCGAGCGACGAGGGATCCGTTGGATCCAGGTCGGAGGCGCGCGTGAAGTCCACCAGCGCCGCCGCCGCATCACCGCGCTTCCGCTCGACGATGCCGAGCTCCCGATACAGCACCGCGCTATCCGGCGATGCCGCGAGCGCCCGCTGATACGCGGCCCGCGCCTCGTCCAGGCGTCCCGCCGCGCTCGCCTGACGCGCGCTCGTGATGAGATCCTGGAGATCTCTGAATCTGAGGACGTCGATTCGCGGCGTCAGATTCAGCAGCGACTTGTCGGCGCGAAGTGCCGCTTCAAACGCCGCCAGCGCTTCGCCATCGCGCTTGAGCGTCAGCAACGCCTGCCCCTTGCCGACAAGCGCAGGCGCGTACGTCGGCGCGCTTCGGAGCGCCTGATCGAACGTGGTCAGCGCGCGCATGTAATCCCTTTGCGCCAGTGCCACATAGCCCTGGCCGGTGCGCGCGGGGACCAAATCGGGCGCCATCTTCAGCGCGGAAGCGAACTCGCGCTCGGCGCTCTTGAGATCGTCGTTCTGAAGAAAGCGCCAGCCCCGGTCGACAGCAGCCGCCTGCTCGGCGCGCGCGGGTGTGGCGATGGGATACACGAAATCGGGATACTTCAGCGCCGGTGGAAGTGGGGGCGCCGTCTTCATCGCGCAGGCTGATATGGCTACCATCGCGATCAGGACAATTCCGCGGACCCACAGGGTCCGCGCCGCACGGCCGATCTTCACCGTCCGCGCCGCACGGCTCATTCGCACCTCATGCCTAAGAGATTTTGCCAACTTCATCTCCGGACTCCACGGTAGTTAACCGCTCGATGAATCGCCGTGGCACGTCCGCCTCGATGACGACACGGCCGTTGGTCGCAACGTGGCTTACGACGCGCGCGACGCGGTAGAGCCGGCCGATCTGCTGCCGATCGAATTCCTTCCCGCTGTCGAACGTGATCGTCACCCGGCGCGTGTCGAGCGCCAGCCGCGACGCCATCATCTGAAGGAGCTCCGCGGCCCCGGCTCCTGTCACGGCCGATATCAGCGCCGCCGCCGGGTCGGCGTCGCGCAGCCGCCGCCGCTCGTCTGCGCTGATCATGTCGATCTTGTTGTAAACCGGCACCATCGCCACGTCGGCCGCGCCGACTTCCTCGAGCACGCGGTGTACCGCGGCCATCTGTTTGTCGCGTTCAGAGCTGCCCGCGTCGATGACGTGCAGAATCAGATCGGCTTCCGCCACTTCTTCCAGGGTCGCACTGAACGCCGCGATGAGCGCGTGCGGCAGGCGATCAATGAATCCCACGGTATCGGAGACCAGGAGCTCGCGGCTGTCCGGCAGCTGGACCCGCCGCACGAGCGGATCGAGTGTGACGAACAACGCATCCGACGCCATGGCCGACTCATTCGTCAGCCGGTTGAACAACGTCGTCTTTCCGGCATTCGTGTAGCCGACCAGCGCGACGGTCGGCACAGACTGCTTGTGGCGCCGCTCGCGCAGTTGCGACCGGCGCTGGCGGACCTGGTCGATCTCCCGTTGAATCGCCTGGATCCGGACGCGGATTCGCCGGCGATCTGATTCGAGTTTGGTTTCGCCAGGTCCGCGCGTCCCGATGCCGCCGCCGAGGCGCGAGAGCGCAGTTGCCGATCCGACCAGGCGCGGAAGCAGGTATTTGAGCTGCGCCAGCTCCACCTGCCACTTGCCTTCGCGCGTGCGCGCCCGCCGCGCGAAGATGTCGAGAATGAGCTGCGTGCGGTCGATCACCTTGCGATCGACTTTTTCCTCGAGCTGCCGCTGCTGGCCGGGCGTGAGTTCGTTGTCGAAGATCACGACATCAACAGCCGCCTCGGCGCACGCGGCGGCAAGCGCGCTCACCTTGCCCGAACCGATGAAAGTCGCGGGATCGGGTCGCGGCCGGTCCTGCAGCATTCGCATCACCACCGTGGCGCCTGCGGCATCCGCCAGACGGGCCAGCTCGTCGAGCGAATGATCCGCATCGCCCCGCGTGGAGGATGTCACGAGGCCGACGAGCGCGGCGCGCTCGACCGACGGTGAAGAGAGCGTGCGGCGTTCAGCCAACATGTGATTTTAACGTACGCTATCGCGTGCCTACAGCCGCGCTCCTCAACCGCCATCGTCGTCGCGGCGATCACGAACTGGATGAAACGTTCAGTGTTCGGCCAGAGAGACCGACTCTTCCGGGAAGGTCACGAACGCGACGATCCAGGCGTAGTGAAAAGGGGGCCGCGTGACGCGGGATCCGCGAGTGTCGGCGCACATCTAGCGGGTTTTAGAAGAAACGGATCTTGGCGCCGATTGAGGCCGAGTCCGACACATGGATGCTGTCGATGAAGCGGATCCGGTGCGGATTCATCTGCATCACGAGCGAGGTCGTCCGCGTGCCATCGCCAAAGAACCGAACGCCCTTCATCAATGTGCCATCCGTGACTCCCGTGGCGGCAAAGACGATGCTGTTGCCCGGCGCGAGATCCTTCGACCGGTAGATCCTCTTGAAGTCCTTGATGCCCATTGCACGGCACCGTTTCTCGTGCTCGGGTGTGTCGATCACGAGGCGCGCGAAGATCTCGCCATTGAGACACCGCATGGCGGCGGCGGTGAGCACCCCTTCGGGCGCGCCGCCGGTGCCCATGACCGCATGCACGCCGCTGCCGACAACGGCGGCGGTGATGCCGGCCGACAGGTCGCCGTCGCCGATCAGCCTGATGCGCGCGCCAGAGGAACGGATTTCTTCGATCAGTGTCTCGTGCCTGGGCCGATCGAGGACGATCACCACGAGATCCTCGACGCGGCGGCCGAGCGACTGGGCGATCGCACGCAGGTTGAACCGCACGGGCGCGTCGAGATCGACGACGTCGCGCGAGCTCGGGCCGACAACCAGCTTTTCCATGTAGATGTCTGGAGCGTGAAGAAGGCCGCCGCCTTCCGACGCCGCCAGGACGGCCAGCGCGTTCGCGGCGCCGGTCGCGCACAGATTGGTGCCCTCGAGCGGATCGACGGCAATGTCGACCTGCGGATAGTTGCGCCCGTTCGGCGCCTTGTGGGCCATCCCGACCTTCTCGCCGATGTAGAGCATCGGCGCCTCGTCGCGCTCGCCTTCGCCGATGACGATGGTCCCGTCGATCGGCATGAAATCCATCTCGCGGCGCATCGCTTCGACGGCCACAGCGTCCGATTTGTGCCGATCGCCCTGGCCCATCGTCGTCGCGCACGCGATGGCCGCCTGTTCGACGACACGCAGGAAGTCCAGCGAAAGGTCTGAGTCCATAGTCTCTAGGATCTGGCGGTCATGGTTTCTGCTGTTTCGAACGGGGGCAGCTCGCATCGCGTCGGCCTGTCGCTCCGGTAGCCGAGCACGTAGTCGGCCTGCATCAACTTGTGAATTTCGCGCGTGCCTTCGTAGATCACCGCGCCCTTGCAGTTGCGGTAGAACCGTCCCACCGGGTATTCGTCCGAATAGCCATTGGCCCCGTGGATCTGTACCGCGTCGGACGCGGCGCGCTCCGACGCGACGGTCGAGAACCATTTTGCCAGCCCCGTTTCGCGCGTATTGCGGCGCCCGACGTTTTTCAACCAGCCCGCGCGCATCCAGAGGAGGCGCGACGCCTGGTAGTCCGACTCCATCTGCGCGATCATTTCTTTCACGAGCTGGTGCGAGCCGATCTCGACGCCAAACGTCTTCCGCTGCTTCGCATAGGTCACGCTGGCATCGCGGCATGCGCGAATCAGCCCTGTCGCTCCCGCGGCAACCGTGTAGCGTCCCTGGTCGAGCGCGAACATCGCAATCTTGAAGCCTTCGCCCTCGCGGCCCACGAGATTCTCCTGCGGCACCTCGACCTCCTCCATTTTGAAGAAGCCGGTGTTACCCGCGAGGATGCCCCACTTTTCCTTCAGTGTGCCGCTCGAGAATCCCTTGGACGCCCGCTCGACGATGAAGGCACTGATGCCATTCGGGTCACGCTGTTTCTTTTTCTCGAGATCGCTCCATGCGAACACCAGGAAATTGTCAGCGACGTCTCCCAGCGAGATCCACATCTTCTCGCCGGTCAGGTGGTAGCGATCGCGCTTCTTGATCGCGACAGTCTGGATGCCGCGCGCGTCGCTTCCGGCTGAAGGCTCCGTCAGCGCGAACGTGGCGATCTTCTTGCCTTGTGCCTGTGGGATCAGGTACCGCTGCTTCTGGTCTTCGGTGCCCCACGACAACAGCGTCAGACAGTTCAACCCGGCGTGCACCGAGAGAATGACGCGCAGCGACGTGTCCACGTATTCGAGCTCCTCGCAGGCGACGCCGAGCGCGAGGTAGTCCATCCCGGCGCCGCCGTACTGCTGCGGCACGGAGATCCCGAGGAGACCGAGCTCCGCCATCTGCGGAAAGAGGTTACGGTCGAACTGATGCGCGCGATCCAGCTCGCGGATGCGCGGGGCGACTGCGCGCGCGCCCCATTCGCGAACTGTCCGCTCCAGGAGCTGCTGCTCTTCGGTGAGATCCAGATTCATCATGACAAACGACGAATGCTAGCATATGCGACGAACCACGGAGACGCGAAGACACGGAGGTGCATGTCGAAACGCATGCTCCGTGGCTCCGTGCCTCCGTGGCCCGTCTCAGAGGTTAGCGTCTCGTCACGATAACGGGCGCGCCGCGGGCAAGATGCAGGCGCGCGGCGGCGCTCCCGCCCGTCACCGCAATCTCGAGATGATCGCCGCTGCCGAAGAGCGCGCAGATCGATCCGGCGTCCGCCTCGGCGTAGGTCGCCACGAGCCTGGTCACGGCATGCTCCGCCGCGGCAATGTCGAGCGCGCCTCCGCTCGCAACACGATCGAACATGCGCCGATCGATGTTGGTCACCAGGTTGCCGAAGCGATCGACGCGCAACACTTCTCCCGCGACCCGCCCATCGGTAAACGTTGGCTCGGGGATGTCGAGCAGGTGCCAGGCGGTGAGCGGTCGGCCGAGCGCCGTGAGATCGATACCCTTGGCGAGCCAGGCGGCGGCGGGCGCGAACCGATCGCGTCCCTCGAAGGTGCGGCTGACGGTCGGACGCGCATAACGCCGCTCGGTCAGCTCCACGACGCGCTTCGGCAGCACTTCTCTGAAGACCATCGTCAGCAGGCCGTTGTCGGGCGCCACGAACTTGTAGCCGCCGGCCTCGGCGGCAATGCCCCGCCGTGACGAACCGACGCCTGGATCGACAACGGCAAGGAAAATCGTCCCCGGCGGAAAATACTTGAATGCCGCCGCGAGCTCCAGCGCGCCGCCCAGCACGTCCTGCGGTTCAACATCGTGGGTGACATCGACGAGCGTCGCGTCGGGACAGATGCCGAGCGCGACACCGCGCATCGCGCCCGCGTAATGATCGCGTGTGCCGAAGTCGGTGAGCAAGGCGATGACTGGGCGCGCCATCGCTCGCTCGATCGCTCAGTTCTTCGGGGACTCGGCAGACGTTGCCGGCCCGCCTTCGCCGCTGCGCGGCTGCGGCGCGGCAGGCTTTCTGAACAGGACTTCGCGCAGATTGTCCTTCAGGAGGAACTGCTCGGTGATACGAAGCGGCTCGAACATGCGCTGGATGTCACGGTTCAGCAGCGGACGCTGCTTGCCCCGTGGCGCGGAATACGCCCGGTACTGCAGGGTATGCCGATCGACCACCACGTATTTCGTGTACGTCGGTCCGCTGGACCCGTGAGGCTGCGCGTTGTTGAATTGGGCGAGGAGCGCGCCATCGGGCCGCAGGATCCGCACCAGGTGCCGGGCGAGGGCCTGCGCCGCCGGACGCTCGATGTAGTCGAAGAGGTCCCAGCAGAGAATCCCGTCGACACTCCCCTCTTCCTGCGAAAAGCGCTTCTCGAAGAAGGCGGGCAGCTCCTCGAGCTTTCCTTCTGAGATATGGCGATCGATGTCCTTGAAAACGTTCTCGACCAGGATCTTGCAGCCCAGCTCTTCACCGAAGAACGTGACGTTGGTCCCGACAACGGGGCCAAGATCGAGGAGCAGGGGCTGTGGTCGCGCGCTGAGGGTCAGGCTGGAGAGAAACTTGGCGAGCGCCTTCGTTGGATGGACAGGCGAGTCGCGCCCGCTATCAGCGGCGTCCGATTCGTCTTTGCGACGACGGGAGAAGAGGTCGGAGAGTGACAACCTCGAATGATAGACGATTCCGGATTCGTAATTTGCGATTTGCAATTACAGATCGGTGATCAGCCGACGGCGAGACGTGACTAATGACTGGTGATGGCGGCCGAAGCCGCAATCACCAATCACTAATCACCAATCACTAATGACAAATATGTCTAGTGCGCCCCAACCGGCTGCGGCGGGTTCGGTGCGGCCGCTCGCGGCTGGTTCTGCTGCCCCTCGCTCTTGCTCGGGCTTGGTTGAGCGCCCTTGCGCTGCATGTCGACGCTGCCGCGGAAGTGAGCCCCCTCGGCGATCGCCACGCGCGGCGAGATGATGTCACCGTCGACCGAGCCACCGTCCCGGATGTCGACCTTTTCGGTGGCCGTGACATTGCCGTTGACTTCGCCGAGGACGATGACCGCTTTCGCGAACACCTGCGCCTTGATTTTCCCGTTCGGGCCAATCGTCAGCACGTGGTCGCGCAATTCGATCTTGCCCTCGACGTGACCTTCGACCGTGAGATCCTCGCTCCCGTTCAGCTCGCCCTTGATGACCACTGACTTCCCGATATTCACAACATCCCCCTCCGTCATCTGCTGCCGCCGCGGCTCCGCCTGCGCGGCCGGCACATTGGCCTGCGGCTGGTGCTGGGTGGGTGCGACCGGTCCCGCCGGCGTTCCCGGCCCTGTCGGTTTCACCGCTTCATCACGCTTCCACATCTGGTCCTCCGACTTTTTACAGCCCCTAGGCAGACCCGAGGAGCCTGAATGAGCTCACGCTTGAGTGACGGTGGCAGGAGCCCACAGAGTATATCGGCCGCTCGAAAAACTTGTCTAGGCTTTAGACGGCTGCTAGTTACGGCGAAATGCTAGGATTTGAAAAAGCCGGTGCAGCGAATCTATCTCGACCATAACGCAACTACCCCCCTGCTTCCGGAGGTTATCGACCGGATGACGGGGACGTTACGCGAGGAATTCGGTAATCCGTCGAGCGTTCACCACTTCGGGCAGCAGGCCAAAGCGGCGATCGACGAGGCTCGGACGGAGGTGGCAACCCTGCTGAGCGCGGATCCGTCCGAGGTCCTTTTCACCAGCGGCGGGACCGAAAGCGACAACATTGCCATTCGCGGGGCGGCCGAGGCGCTCGAGGCAACCGGGCGCCGGCATCTCATCGCCTCCAGCATCGAGCACGAGGCGGTCCTGAACACGCTCAAGGCCCTGGCCAAGCGTGGATGGCGGACGACGCTGCTCCCGGTCGACCAGACCGGGATCGTGGCGCCAGACGCCCTGCGGGCGGCGTTGGCCGACGACACGGCGTTGGTGTCGGTGATGCACGCGAACAACGAGATCGGGACGATTCAGCCCATCGCAGAGCTTGCGCGAATTGCACACGACCGTGGCGCGCTGTTTCACACCGACGCGGTGCAGTCTGCCGCCAAGCTGCCGGTCAGTGTGAGGAGTCTCGGTGTCGACATGCTGTCGATCTCGGCGCACAAGTTCTACGGACCGAAGGGCGTCGGTGCGCTCTGGATTCGACGCGGCCTGCGCGTGCTGCCGCTGCTGACCGGGGGGCGCCAGGAACGGAGCCGCCGCGCCGGGACAGAAAACGTTGCCGGCATCGTCGGCATGGGCGTCGCCGCGCGGATCGCGCGAGGCAAGATGGCAGACGAAGGTACACGCCTCTCGGCGCTGCGCGACCGACTCGAGGCGGAAATCCTTGCCGCGGTTCCAGGGACCGCCGTCAACGGAGCGCGCGAGCCCCGCGTGCCCAACACGACCAACGTCAGTTTCGACCGCGTCGAGGCCGAATCGCTGCTGATCGCGCTGGACCTCGAGGGCATCGCGGTGTCGACAGGCTCGGCCTGCTCGTCTGGAACGCTGGAGCCGTCACACGTGCTCAAGGCGATGGGGTTCAACGCCCACCGCGCGCAGAACTCGATTCGCTTCAGTCTCGGCGCGTCAAGCACGGACGCGGAGATCGATCGCGTCATCGCGGTGCTGCCCAGGATGGTCGAGAAGCTGCGAAGCCTGACGCGGGCTCCGGTGAGAGCCTAACGAGACGGGCCACGGAGGCGCGGAGACACGGAGTAATCAGAGATTTTTCTCCGTGATTCCGTGTCTCCGTGGCTTGTCTCAGTATTTGCGATATGGGGCTGGGTTTGGGGCGGCCCCACTTTTTATGCGAATCGTTGTAGCCATGTCGGGAGGCGTCGACTCCTCGGTCGCCGCGGCCCTGCTCGCCGAGCAGGGTCATGACGTCATCGGTCTGTCGATGCAGCTCTACGATCAGCGCGGCGGCGAGCAGGCGTGGGGCACGTGCTGCACGCTCGACGATCTCCAGGATGCGCGACGCGTGGCCTCCACTCTCGGCTTTCCCCACTACATCGTCAATTTCGAGCGGCAGTTCCAGGAGACGGTCATCTCGAACTTCGTGCGCGAGTACGCGTCCGGACGCACGCCGCTGCCCTGCGCGCACTGCAACAGCGATCTGAAGTTCTCGACCCTGCTCGATCGCGCGCGTGGCCTCGGTGCGGAGCAGGTCGCGACCGGCCACTACGCCCGCGTTGACCACTCTGCCGACGGTCGCTGGTTGCTGAAGCGCAGTGCGGACCCGGAGAAGGATCAGTCATATTTCCTGTTCTCGTTGACGCAGGATCAGCTCGCGCGGGCAGTGTTTCCTGTAGGTTTCTTGTCGAAGTCAGAGGTCCGTGCGCAGGCGCACCGCCTTGGCCTGGCGGTGGCCGACAAGCCGGACAGCCAGGAGATCTGCTTTGTGCCCGATGGCGACTACGCCTCGTTTGTCGCCCGCAAGGATCCGTCCGTGGTCCGCGGCGGCGCGATCGTCGACGACGAGGGTCGCCACCTCGGGACGCACGGCGGCGTTCATCGCTTCACGGTTGGCCAGCGCAAGGGGCTTGGCATCTCCGCGTCCTCGCCGCTCTATGTGCTGAAGATCGATGCTGAGGCCGCTACCGTGACGGTCGGCGCCCGCGACGCGCTCGAGAAGCCGCGGCTTTCCGCGTCGGGTGTGAACTGGATTGCGATCGATGCGCCGCGATCACCGATGCGCGTCGCCGCGCAGATTCGGCACCGGCACAAGCCGGGCGCCGGGTCCGTGCGCGCGCTACCTGGAGGGCGGGCGGAGATGATCTTCGACGAGCCCCAGCCGGCGATCACCCCGGGCCAGGCCGCCGTTTTTTACGACGGAGACAGCGTGGTCGGCGGAGGGTGGATCGAGTAGCAAATCCCAAATCCCAAGATCCAAATCCCAACGTCCCGATCCCCGATCCCTGATCCCCGATCCCCGATCCCCAACTAGGCGCCGTCCGGCATGGCCGCCGAGACTGGTGGCGACGTGGACTTGTTTCGCAGGTTGAACCACGCCAGGATCGCAGCGCCGAACCCCATCGTCCAGGCCAGATATTCGATCACGTAGCCGACGAAGGTAAACGGTATCCCCACGAAGAACCCGCCCACCATTGACACGAGCTTTGCGAAAAGCGTGACGGCTGCAATGACCACCGTGCCGGCGGCCACCGCCAGATACGGGTTCTGATCGTCGCGCCCGAAACGATGGAGCACGATGCTGCCGGCTTGATACGCGGCTCCCGTAAAGCCCACGAGCATGACGAAACCGAGCAAGACGACGGCGAACGGCACCAGCACGAGCAGGGGGATGCCGACGATCGACACAACCAGCGCAAAGATAGTCACCAGGAGCACTGGCACGAACAGGATTTCAGCAAGCAGTCCGACGAGCGTTGACCGTATCGGATCCGAAGCAGCCTTCGCGGCAATCCGCTCCACTGGATGACGCAGGAGGGCAACTGCGATCAGACCGAGAAGAATGAACAGCAGCAAGCGCGCGGTGGTTACCGCGAAGCTGCCAACGCGGTCGCCGAGCGATCCGAAGAAATTCGACATCGACCAGCGGCGGGAGACATTCGAGCCAATCGCGACCTCGTTCGTGTCCCCCGACACCCGCGCCTCTGGAGCACGATTGAGAGGCCCGCCGACCGCCTGAACGTCTCCGTGCACGAAGGCATGTGGCCCCAAGGTCAGCGGGCCCATAACGGCGACGACATCGCCGGTCACCTCGCCGTCGACGTTAACGGGGCCAAAGATCGCCACGACGTCGCCCTCCACGCGCTCATCTTGTCCGACAGTGACAGGGCCGCCGATCCGGACGATGTCTCCTCCCCGTCGCACCGATCGCGACGTATCGGGTGGCGCCGCGGGGACGGCTGCCGGCGTGGCAGGTGATGACCCAGGTCCGGGCAGCCCCTGCAGGGCGTCGCGATCGAGGTACGTCAGCTGGATCACCAAGTTGGCGTCCGCGCCAAGCCTCTCTCTGAGCTGAGCCGCAGTGAGCGTTTCACCGTCGACAGTCACGGCTCCATCCACGATCTGGATGATGCGGACGCGGGCGTCGGCCCGGCGCGGCACAAGCGCGACGCCTTTCTGCAACGCGACGATCTCATAGCGTTCCGTGAGCTGGCTGCGGAGCTCGGCCGCGGTCGGCGTCTGCGCGAGCAGGACGTACGCCCCCGCCCACAGCGCGGTCAACACCGCGATCGCCGCATATACCACCTGTCGTTTCATACGTGTGCCTCTCCTCGAAGCTCCCATCGAACCAGCCGCTGCAGGGCGAAGAACGCGAAGATCCCGACAAGCTCCACGGCTACGAGCCCAGCGGCACGCGGAGGTGTCGCGATTGCCAGGGCAAGGTGGTTTCCGACACGCGCGGCGACCCACCAGAGATTCATGGCTTCGGTCGCGTATGCGAAGAGCCATGGCATCGCGTGCGACATCAGCTGTATGCCAGTCTTGATGGCCCACGCACCCGCCGGGGCTGCTGCCGCGTAACCAGCCAGGCTGCCTGCAGCGGCAATGACGACGGCGGCCGCCCACCCCAAGACCGCGAAGCGGCGTCGCCGCGCCCTCTCGGCCCACACTCGAGCGGCGGTCAGCTCGACGAATTCCGCCCTGGGCTCGACCTTCGGCACCGCAGCGAACAGGTGCGCGAACGCGGCGTCCGCAGCATCCTCCTGCCCTGCTGCCTCGCTGGCCAGCCAGCGTTCCAGTTGTTCACGATCCTGCATGTTTCGGTCTCTGATCGCGTCCCTGGTCACTTTACGGAACCTCGGCGCAAAGGGTTTCAGACATTCAGGCGGGCCCCCATCCCTTCGACGAAAGAATCGACGCAAGCTCTTTCCGGGCTCGATGCAGGTAAGTCTTGACGGTGCCGCTCGGCAACCCGAGAATCTCGGAAATCTCCGGATGGGTCAGTCCCTCCTGGTAGCGAAGGACAACCACTTCCCGGTACTCCGGTCGAAGTCGCGCCAACGCCTGTTCGAGCGCGCCTGCGAGCTCGCCCTGCCCTGCAAGATCCTCGGGTGATGAGCTCGTCTTGTCGGCCGCGGCACCTTCAAAGCCTCCTTCTTTGAGCTCGTCGAGCGACGTGGTCGCCAGTCGATTGACGCGAAGGTGGTCGATGGTCACGTTGCGAACGACCTGAAAGAACCAGCTCGAAAACTTCCGTTCAGGATCGTAGGTGTTCAGGCGCTGAAAGACCCGGAGGAACCCTTCCTGCGCGAGATCTTCGGCAAGCGCACGATCGTGCACGAAGCGGAAGACGAAATTGACCGCGGGGGTGGCGTACCTGGCTACCAGCGCGCGACTTGCGGCGTCAGAGCCCGCAAGCGCCTCCTTCGCCAGTTCGGCGTCACTCGGTGGCACGGACACACGTTATACGGCCGCCGCTTTGCCTCGGTTTCAACTCCCAACGCCCAACTCCCAACTGCCAAGAAGCTCGTTGTTGCGACGATGGTCTTCTTGGAGGTTGGGAATTGGAGGTTGGGAGTTCAAGGCTTCAGGATTTCATTCATCGGTGGAGCGACGAGACACGCGGCGTTGTCCGTTGTTTCGTCGGGCACTGGCAAGCCATCGAGATACCGCTCAGCATCGATTGCGGCCATGCAGCCGGAGCCGGCCGCGGTTACCGCCTGGCGGTAGATGTGGTCCTGTACGTCCCCCGCGGCAAACACACCGGGAACGCTCGTGCGGGAGCCATGATGCGTCTTGATGTAGCCGGTTTCATCGAGCTCGATCTGACCGCGGAACAGATCCGTGTTCGGCGTGTGGCCGATCGCGATGAAGACGCCGTCGAGTGGGATCTCCGTCTGTTTCCCGGTCTTCAGGTTTCGAACGACGATGCTGCTGACCTCGCCCTTGCCGACGTCCCGGATCTCGGCGATGTCGGAGTCCCAGATGAACTCGATCTTCGAGTTCGCGAACGCCTTGTCCTGCATGATCTTCGATGCGCGCAACGAATCGCGCCGATGGACGACGGTGACTTTGGTGGCAAACCGGGTCAGGTAGATCGCTTCCTCCATCGCGGAGTCACCGCCACCGATGACCGCGATCGGTTTCCCGCGGAAGAAGTAGCCGTCGCAGGTCGCGCATGTCGAGACGCCGTGGCCGGAGAGCTTCCGGTCGCTGCCGATCTCGAGCCACCGGGCGGAGGCCCCGGTTGCGATGATCAGCGCATCTGACGTGAGGGTTCTGCCGTCGCCCATCGCGACGGAAAACGGGTAGCCCTTCAGATCAACCCGGTTCACGTTGCCCTGCAGGATCTCGGTGCCGAAACGCTCGGCCTGCAACCGCATCTCGGCCATCAGGTCCGGGCCCATGATGCCGTCCCGGAACCCGGGCCAATTCTCCACCATCGTCGTCAGCATCAACTGACCACCGGCTTCGAGCCCTTCAATGAGGAGCGGCTTCAGATTGGCGCGCGCGGTGTACAGCGCCGCTGTCAGACCTGCCGGGCCGGAACCGATGATGATGACTTTGCGATCGGCCATAGTCAGAGCTGCGGTGTCAGAAGCTGCTGGTCGAGCCTCTTCGCGATCTCTTCTTTCGCGGCGAGACCGACGATCTGATCGGCGAGCTCCCCGTTCTTGAAAATCAGCATCGTCGGGATTCCGCGGATCATGAAGCGGCCCGGAATATTCGGGTTCTCGTCGACATTCATCTTCGCCACGGTGGCTCGCCCGTCGTACTCGGTGGCAAGTGCCTCAACCGTCGGCGTCAGGCGCCGGCAGGGTCCGCACCATTCGCCCAGAAGTCGATCAGCACGACGCCGGTCTTCACTTCCTCGTCGAAGTTACTGTCGGTGAACGTCTTAACCTTGTCGGATGCCATGTGTCTGTGTCTCCAATTCAGCGGCCCGTAACGGCCACCCCACACCGCGAACCTCAAGGTTCGCGCCGCACTGCGCGTTCATATACTTTGACGTACTGGCCGGCTGAAGCGTCCCAGGAAAAATCCTGCCTCATCCCCCGCTGTTGAATCCCGAGCCAGGTCTTACGGTCGCCGTAGATTTCCAGCGCCCATCGCAGCGTATCGAGCAGCGCCTGCGCCGAGTAGTTGTCGAAGCTGAAGCCGTTCCCTTCGCCCGTTCGCGGGTTGAAAGTGCGAACGGTGTCGTAGAGGCCGCCGACCGCGTGCACGACGGGCACTGTCCCATACCGCAGGCTGTACATCTGGTTCAGCCCGCAGGGCTCGAACCGCGACGGCATAAGGAAGAGATCCGCGCCCCCCTCGATTCTGTGCGCCAGTTGTTCGTCAAAGGCTATTCGTGCGCCGATGCGGCCCGGATGCCGAGCCGCGAGGCCAAGCCACAGATCCTCGTAACGCCGGTCGCCGTTGCCCAGAAGCACGAACGACGCGTCAAGCTTCGGGAGCACATCGGCGATCTCGGCTATTAAATCGAACCCTTTTTGATCGACCAGCCGCGAGATCAAGCCGACAAGCGGCCTCGCAAGCGCCTCTTCGTTAGCGGGGATTCCGAAAACCTGGAGCACCAGGCGCTTCGCCGACCGCTTGCCTGCGACGTTGGTCGCGTCGTAGGGCTCTGGCAGGTACGGATCGCGCGCCGGATCCCACTGATCGTAATCGATTCCGTTCAGAATGCCGACGAGATCGTCGGCACGGTGCCTCAGGATCCCGTCGAATCCAAAACCGAACGCCGGCGTCTGAATTTCCTGTGCGTAGTGAGGGCTGACGGTAGTGATCATGCGGCTGAACATCAGTCCGCTTTTGAGATAGCTGATTCGTCCCCAGTATTCGAGTGCGTCGATGCGCATGAGATCCCAACCGAAGCCAAGCCGCGGTAGCCAACTCGCATCGAACACGCCCTGATAGGCGAGGTTGTGCATGGTGAAAACCGCAGGCGTGTGCGCGAGCTTCGGCGGCGCGTAGCCGTTCCGCAGCATCAGCGGCGCCAGGCCAGCCTGCCAGTCGTGCGCATGAACGATGTCGACGTGACCGGCCGTCGACGCCGCCCATTCGAGCGCTGCCATCGCGAGGAACGCGAACCGCTCCGGGTTATCGGGATAGTCCTGCCCCGTGGTGCCGTACAAGTAGTCGCGATCGAAGTACGGTGGGTGGTCGACGAAAATCGTTCTCACCCTGCCTGTGCCCGCTATCCAGATTCGCGCGTCAGCCATCTGGCCGCCAAGACGAACAGTCACGGCGCCGGCCGGTTCCCCGGCAGTGATGCCCCGGTATCGAGGCATCACGACGTCAACTTCATGACCGAGGCGCTCAAGCGCAGCCGGAAGTGAGCCCAGGACGTCCGCCAAACCGCCCGTCTTCGCAAACGGCGCGGCTTCCGACGCGATCATGAGAATTCGCACAGGCTTGCCAACATTATCCGACTACGCCCGTTGGGCTTCGTCGAGACAAGTCTGACTCCGGTCTTCGCGGTTCGTCGGGCGAACCTGACTTCGCCAACGGCACATTCTGTCAAGTGGCTGTGGGACCCGTAACCCATTCAGTTTGTGTATGATCGGAACGTGACTGACCCGGTAAGGCCTCCACGTACACCGCGCTCCGAGTCGCGAGAGGTCGCGGAGCTTCGCGCGATACGCGAGCAGCATCCTGAGCTGTCAGATGCCGTCGACATGCAGATCGAGGTGCTCGAGCTTTACCGCCGCGTCCAAGGGCGAGTGCCTCTCCCCTTCTTTGAACTGAACGCGGACATTCTCCGGCACCACCAGGAGCACGGACGGCCTCTTCTGCGCTTTGAAGACATTCGCATCGAACCGACGGACTTGCGGCTGCTGGTGCGCCAGATCGCCGACGTGCTGCACCGCCGCGGGGCGCTCGAGGAGGCAGACTACCAGCGCATCCACGTGATAGGCCGCGATATGAATCTTGTGGAAGCCGCCTCGCACTGGTACCGAACGGGCGTTCATCGACATCAGGTGGCGGCGATTGGTGTTGGCCACCGTCCCGCGCCACTCGATTCCCCTTCGAGCACCGATGAAGCGCTCGACCAGGTGCTCGCGCTCGCATTGCGCCCGTGGTTGTCGCGCTGCGCGGAGGTTCTGCAGCAGCGCCCGGAGCTGGCGCTCTGGACGCACCCGCACTGCGCGCTGTGCGGAGCGGAGCCCGACCTCGCGGTCATCACTCCGGCGGCCGAGCGCCACCTGATCTGCAGCCGCTGCACACTGCGCTGGAAATTCGAGCCGCTCACGTGCCCGTACTGTCGTAACGGCAACCGCGCGCGTATTACTTCGTTCGCGACGCCTGACGGCCAATACCGCGTCTATGCCTGTGACGAGTGCCTGCGCTATCTGAAGGCGTACGATGCAAGGCGCGCGACGCGTCCGGTGATGCCGGCCGTCGACAGCATCGCGACACTTCCGCTCGATGCCTACGCCGTTCAACGAGGCTACTCGTAGAAGTACAAAAGAAAAGGCCCGCGCGATACCCGCGGGCCCTTTGCTATTGAAGCTCCTTCTTACTTCTGAAGTTACTTCAAACTTCGAACTTCACACTTCGAACTTAGTTAGCGGCCGGAACAACAGCCGGCGTCTGGATTGCCGTTTGCGCCGTCCCCGTCGATTGCTCGATCGGGACGAACCAGTCCTGCGCCTTGGTCGAAATCCAGTTGAACAGGTGACGCGTCTCCCAGAAGCGGCCGGGGTTCGACTTCGCGCCGAGAATGACGACGGCCACTTCAGGCCCGCCTTGCGGCAGCCGGAGCAGCGTTGCGAGACAGTAGCCCGCTTTGGTGATGAAGCCGGTCTTTCCGGCCTGTACGTCCACGTCGCCCTTCATCACGAGCTGATTCGTGCTGTGCACGGTGATCTGCTTGCGTCCGACGTTGACCGTGTAGTACGGCGTTCGCATGATGCTTGCGATCCGCTCGTCACCCGAGACATAGGTAATCAGCTTGGCCAGGTCGTACGCCGACGAGGTGTTGTCGGCAAGGAGACCCGACGGATCCGCGTAGGTCGTGTTTTCGAGACCCAGTTCCTCCGCCTTGGCGTTCATCCGATCGATAAACCCAACCGACCCGAAAGGCGAGACCCGGGCGAGCACACGCGCGGCCGCGTTGTCCGAGGCTATGAGCAGAAGGTGGAGCAGATCACCAGTCGTGACCTTGTAGCCGGCGCGGAGATACGTGGTCGAAGCGGCACGCACGTCGGCGCGCTGGACCACGACTTCACGCGCCATGTCGGGCTGGTCTTCCAGGAACACCGTCGCGGTCATCACCTTTGTGATGCTGGCGATCGACCGTCGGCTCGTTGAATTGCTCTCCCAGAGCACTTTCCCGTTTTCCGGGTTATAGATGATGGCTGCCTCGGCGCGAATGTCGGGAACGACGCTGCCGGCATCATCGAGCTTGAAACGCGGTTCAATGGCTTCGCGGAGCGCCGCCGCCTGAACAGCCGCCCTGGCGCGCGCCGAGCGGGCACGACGCCGTGCCGCTGCTGCCCTGGATGAGGTCGTCGGCTTCTTCAGCGTCAGCTTCTTAGGAGCGGACGAGCTCTCGGCCGTTGACTGAACTGCTGCGCTCGCAATTGCGGGGACGCCAATGGCGGTTGCCGCGACAACGCAACAGATCAGTCGGATCGTTGCGCAAAACCGGTTTCGGATCACAGGCAACCCCTTGCGAGACACATTGTTACGGAATGTTTCGGCATTTTAACAGACAAACTGTAGCGCGCAAGGGCCTTTTGGCCGACACTGGGTCGGCTAGTTGATATCGGGTACCGTTTTCGGTCACCTAACCGCTTCCAGTGCTCGGCCATTCCAATAAGGGTGCCACACGATGAGTCTCTCGGAAATTGAGTTTTCGGTGCTCCGGCGCACCATTGCGACCCGCGGGACTGTGCGGATGATCCTCTTCCCGATCACGATGATTGGTTGGTCGACGCTGGCGCTTACTGTTTTGGTACTCAGCCAAGCGCCGGTCGCCGTGCTCTTCCCGCTGGCGGTTCTCGTCGGGGGATTCGAAGCGATCCACGCGCTTCACGTCGGTGTCGAGCGGGTCGGTCGGTATCTCCAGGTGTATTACGAGAACCCCGAAACCGGCCCGAGGTGGGAAACCACGGTCATGGCCGTCGGGCCGGCGCTTCCAGGCGGCGGGATCGACCCGCTCTTTTCGACAGTGTTTGCCGGCGCGGCGTTCGTCAACATCATCCCGGCGCTGATGCCGCCACGGACCCAGATGGAAATGGGCGTGATTGGCGTCCTGCATCTGGGATTCATCATCAGGGTCGTGCGTGCGCGCGGAGCAGCCGCGCGTCAGCGCGCCGTGGAATTGGAATCATTCCGGGCGATTCATGCGCAAATCCCGAAACCCAGGCCCCAGGACCCAAACACCAATTCGTAAGTGCCCTCATGTCTCCTGACTCGATTCGCATAGGGATCTGGGAAGTTGAGATTTGGGATTTGGATCCTGGGATTTTGGATTTTGGAGTGTACCGACCTGGCGACACAAACGTTCCGCAATAGCACACAAGGGAGTCGGAGGCGCGCGATGAGCGTGCGCCGTCTTTCGTGCTGTTTTCCTGCATTCACGGCGGATCGCGAATCAACGACACGGTGCGCGCTCACTCCCATCTCAACAGGCACAACGATTGCAGCTCGTGTACTCGGAGGATCGAGCCATGAGTCTGGTGCGGCTCCTGGGGTTTCGCACACTCGCCTGCGGGTGTGTCATTGGCCGGTATCGCGAGCTCGCCACGAGCCGCGAGCTAACTTACATCGAAGAAAAAGGCGTTGGCTGCGCGTTGTACGGTCACCGCCGGAACCACACGATCGCAGCCGAACGCACCGTCGCATCGCCCTCGGAGCAGTTCGCCCCCGTTCGAGCGTCCTGATTTCTTCACCACGAAGGTCGCGTTCTTTCGCGTCTTCGTGGTTCCACGCAATTACAATCACGGCTGGTGATTCGTTTCCCCCAGCCCTATTCCAACTTCAAAATCGGCCGCGCGACGTTCCGCTTCTATCTCGGCGACTGCCTCGACATCCTTGCGCGGTTCCCGCCGGGTTCGCTCGATGCGGTTGTCACGTCGCCCCCCTATAACCTCGGCATCCGCTACCGCACCTACGACGACACAATGCCGCGATCGCGGTATCTCGATTGGACCGGGCAATGGATCGGTCTTGCCGCGCGGGCGCTCGCGGAAGACGGATCGCTATTCCTGAATGTCGGGAGTAAGCCGACAGACCCGTGGACGGCCCTGGACGTGGCGCAGGCGGCGCGCCCGCACCTCCGCCTGCAGAACACCATCCACTGGATCAAGTCGATCGCGATCGAAAAGGCTCTCGCGGGTGCAGGTGCGAAGCTGGAGGAGGATCTGGCCGTCGGCCACTACAAGCCGATCAACAGCCGGCGCTTCCTCCACGACTGCCACGAATTCGTCTTTCATTTCACGCCCAAGGGAGACACACCGCTAAGCCGCCAGGCGATTGGCGTCAAATACCAGGACAAATCGAACGTCGCGCGCTGGCGCTCGGCCGCCAATGATCTGCGGTGCCGCGGCAACACGTGGTTCATTCCGTACGAAACGATTCAAAACCGGGAAAAGGATCGCCCCCACCCCGCCACGTTCCCGCCGCGCCTGCCGGAGATGTGCCTCCTGCTCCATGGCACTGATCGGATCACGACCGTGGCGGATCCGTTCCTCGGTCTGGGGTCAACCGCCGTCGCCTGCGCACAGCTCGGGCTGAATTTTGTCGGCGTGGAGATGGACAAGGGCTATCTCGAGGAAGCCATCGAAAGGGTCAAGACGGTCAGCGTCGTGGCGTCGGACCTCCGCACGGCGAATTAGTCATACATTTCGTTGCGTCCATGCGTTCCCGTTATATAAGCTTTTGGCGTGGATCTGCGGCAATTGGAGATCATCCGCGCCATCGCCGACACCGGCTCCTTCACGGCCGCGGGTGAAAAGCTCCACGTCTCGCAGTCCGCAATCAGCCGCCAGATTCTGCTCCTCGAGGAAGAGCTCGGCGAGTCCGTATTCCATCGGATTGGCCGGCGCATCCGCATTACGGCCGCGGGTGAAGCGCTCCTCCAGCTGAGTCACCGCGTCTTCCAGGATTTGCAGGACACGGTGACCACTATCAGCGAGAAGCAGGAGTCGCTGCGCGGCACGCTGCGCCTGGTCGGCGGGATGACCGTCTGCCTCTACGTCTTCCCCACGCTCCTCGCGGAGGTGCGGCGCGTCCATCCTCATCTGGATTTGAAAGTCACCGTCGGCAGCACCGATCGATCCGTCGCGATGTTGCGCTCGGGCGCGGGCGATCTGGGGATGCTGACCGTGCCGATCGACGCCGCCGATCTCGTGTCGGTTCCGGTCCTCGACGAGGAACTGCTGGTAACGACGTATCCGAACCATCCACTGGCGATGAAGCGGAAGATCACAGCCGCCGATCTCAACAAACAGCCGTTCATCCTCTTCGAAACGGGGTCGATTACACGGCGCCTGGTCGACGAGTTCTTCACCCGCGAGCGCATCGAGGTGGAGATCGTGATGGAGACGGAGAACGTCGAGATCATCAAGGCGATGGTGCGCAGCGGCCTTGGCATCAGCATCGCGCCCTGGCAGGCAGTGGCGGGCGACGTGAAAGCGAAGCAGTTGTTCGTCAGCCGAATCGCCGGGCACTCGCTGGAGCGGCAGTTCGGGTGGCTGTATCCAAAGATGACCCGGCTCCCGCGGGCGGTCGCCGAGGTGCTCAGGGTGTTCGACACCGTGCGCCCGCGGCTGGCGGCCGCGGCGCAGGCCCCGAAGACGTTATGACCGCATGACCGCGCCAGATGGACGCAATCGGATCATTCTATTTCTTGGGATCGCGGGTCCGCGGATAAGATCGCGGTGAAATGGATCATATCCACCTCTCGGACAGCGTCGATCGCGTGATTCACATTCCGCTGACGGAAGCGGAGTGGCAGGCATTCCTGGCGAGCACGCCCAAGCCGATCGACTGGCTGCGTGAGCGCATTCGCGAAGCGATCGAGAAGAGCACTGCGCCCTCGGCGGCGTCTGGAGGGGAGTCCTGAGAACGCCCAACGCTCAACTTCCAATTCCCAAGCGCCTTGGGAGTTGGAGGTTGGGTGTTGGAAGTTGATCTATTTCTTGGCAGCCTCAGACGGCGTCGGTCGCAGCGAGTACGACGTCCGCGACCACACCTGCACGCCGTCGCGCTTGGCAACCACCTGGATCCGCCGGGTTCTCCGCAATGGATCAGGATTGCTCGAATAGAACCCCAGCACGTAGTAGTCGCTCGTCTCGGCGTCGATTTTCTTCAACGCCTTGTCGAAGTCGTTCTGGTTGACCACGGCGAAGCCGCCCGTGAGATCCGCAATCGTTCGCAAGCTGTCCTGCGTGCGCGACACGAACGTTTCCCACTCTATCGGATCGAGGTTCTCGCCGATGTCACCGCCGGCCACGAGGCCGCGCGGGTCAACGGTGTAGAGCGTCGCATTTGCGCGGTTGGCGGCGCGCGTCACATCCGCCATGTCGCGCACCAGCTCGGCGTCCGCGAACTGGGAGCCCCTGGCCTGAATGTTTGGATCGAGACGCTGTTGGCTGCTGGTCGAGTTGCCGCTCCCGTCATCCTGGCTGTCCATGGCGGGGCCGAGCTCCTCCTTCAGCCGCGACTTCTCGAACGGATTGAAATCGTAGCCGCTGCTCACCCAGATGACCGCCTTGCGACGGTTGTGAAGCTTCTCGAGGTTCTGCATCAACGAGTTCGCCGTCGTGAACGCGACGTGGGCGCGGTATTTCAACTCGACCGGACCGTCCGCCCCTTGCTGCCCCTTGATGATTTCGGTCGGCTTCAGACCGTTCCCGCTGATTCGGTTGATCGCATCGTCGAGCAGCGCGCGGTCGTAGGTGAGATCGATCGAAATCGAGGAGGTGCCGGTGCTCACCATGCCCCACATGTCGCCGTCGTGGATCAGGTTCTTCAGCATCTTGCGGAAGATCTCGCGGATGCGCGGCGTGTTCTGAAAGTCCATGTGCAGGTCGTCGACGAACAGCAGGAACACGCGCCCTGCCGCATCGTTCGTGGGACGACTCACCGGCAGGATGATTCCCTCCTGCAGCGGCGCGGGCGGCGGCGCCAGCGTGTTGTACGCGCGTCCGCCGTGGATCAGCACCATCGAGGCGAGATCCTGTTTGACGCCGTCTTCGAACACTTCGAAATCGGTCGGCTTGAGATCAGCCATGAACTGCTCGCTCTTGGAATCGCGGACGATCACGTCGGTCGTGACCAGCTCCGCGGTGGAGCGGAAGGTCGGCTGCTGCGGTTGTTGCTGCTGCGCCGGTTGCGCCGGCCCGGCCGGCTGCGCCTGCGCATACGCAGAGATCTCCGTCACCCGAAGGGCGCACAACGCCAGGGCGAGCGCAAGTGCTCCCGCCGCCAGGAACTTAGCGGTATTTCGCATGCGAATGAGTATAACAGCAGGGCGCGTCAAGAGTCAGAGCGGCGCGAACCCTCCGGGTTCGCGGACGAGCCTGAAAAGGCTCGCCCCGCTATGGCTATAGTTAGTGTCCTGATGAAACTCGCGATCGGGTCCGACCACGCCGGTTTTGCCTACAAAGAAGCCATCAAGAAAATGCTGCAGGCCGGGGCCCACACGGTCCACGATTTCGGGACCAACTCCGAGGCCCCGTGCGACTACCCCGACTTCATCCGGCCCGTGGCCGAGGCGGTCGCCCGCGGAGACTTCGAGCGGGGCATCGTGCTCGGCGGGTCGGGGAACGGCGAGGCAATCGTGGCCAACCGAATCTGCGGAATCCGCTGCGGATTGTGCTGGAACGAGCAGGTCGCGATCTGGAACCGGGCGCACAACGACGCGAACATGCTGTCGCTGGGCCAGCGGACGATAACGGAAACCGAAGCGCTCGCGATTGTGCGCGTGTGGCTCGCGACGCCCTTTGAAGGCGGACGCCACATCGCCCGCATCCGAAAGATCGACGAGCTCTGCAAATGAACTCCCAATGCAGCTGGGCCTGATTGGGTTGGGCCGGATGGGCGGCAACATGGCGCGCCGGCTGATGGCGGGCGGCCACCAGGTCGTCGCGTACGACCGCAATCCGGACGCGGTGCAGGGAATTGCGAGGGGCGGAGCCGCCGGCTCCTCGTCGCTGGCCGACCTCGCCGCGCGCCTCACTCCGCCGCGCGCGGTGTGGCTGATGGTACCTGCGGGCGATCCGAC
>Ga0208185_1000091_pt1:0-55000 | contig 56007 bp, 38 predicted proteins | sample EasRivMeERMLT700_FD_187532 | JGI IMG/M metagenome (GOLD analysis project Ga0208185, IMG submission 187532) | Soil microbial communities from meander-bound floodplain in the East River, Colorado, USA - East River MetaG ERMLT700 (SPAdes) (version 2) | ecosystem: Environmental > Terrestrial... | reverse complement strand
ACTACTCTTTTATTTTATTTTTTACTTCTCTTTTATTTTAAGGGTGTTATAAGTTTGTTTTAATTAAATTATTTTTTTGGTAACCTCAAGGCTTAAAAACTATGGCTCCGAAGTGCTTTGCTAAAAATGCTGCTGGCCCTCTTCGTATTGTAGAGTGTAAAAGTTGAGGAGGGAAAAGTATAATAACTTTATACTTCTATTATATATTTTTTTTTTATATTTTATTTTTATTTTGCCGGAATAGAGGTGAGTCGAACACCTAAGGGTCTCCCCGAACAATTAGCAATCGTCTTAACTTACCAATGTAAACTATTCCTTTTATTTTTATTTATAAAACATTGTCTGGCCTCCACTCTGAGGTTTTACAAGGACAGAGTAAACTAAACAATATTAATTATATTAAAAAATATTTTATATAAGTTTTATTTTTAATAGTCTTTATCAGATTCGAACTGACACTAACTACGTGAAGGGTAGTTGTACCACCATTATACTAAAAGACCTTAAATTAATTTTATTATTTAAATAAAAAAAATGATTTTAATAGAGCAAAATTAGGAATTGAACCCATTCTAGCAGATAATGAGACTGCTGTGCTACCTTTACACTATATTGCTTAACATATGATTAATTTTGGGGCATTACACTAAAATTGAAATACTTTACGAACAAAGAGACTTGAACTCTTAAGGAATTACTTCCACTCCTGCTTAAGAGGAGATTGTTTACCAATTTCAACATGTTCGCTTATATAATAAATTAACTCTTTTAAAAATATTTAATATTAAAGGTCTCAAGAGGAATTGAACCTCTGAAAAAAGTATTAACAGTACCTCGCATTAACCACTCTGCCATGAAACCTTACTTTAATTAATTTAAATTTTATGGTAGGCGCGACTCGAACACGCTATATGTCTCCCACCCAAAGGGAGCGACGAACCAGTTTGTCATCTACCATTATTTTTAAATACCTTTTTTTATTAAAATTAATTTATTTTTATCTTCTATATATTACTTTTATATTATTAAATTATAAATAAAATAATAATAGAAGTCCTTTAGCTTAACCCCCTATTACTAGAGTAGCATGGACTGGGCACCTTTAAAATAATTACATGCATCAGGTAAAATATTTAATAAAATGGGGGGATAAATAATAAATATAAGAATTAAAATTTAGAATAATAATGTAGATACAGATACATGTAGTGAATCTAAGATAATATTAGGGAATATTCCTAAGACTATTGTAGGTATTAATAATGTTAATAATAAAATAAACTCTCTTCTTGAAACATCTTTATAAGGTTTTAAGTGAGGAGAATAAGCACCATAAGAGATTCTATTATATAAATAAATTGAATAACAACCAGAGAAGACTATACCAGTAGCACCTAAAGCAGAAATTATAGGACTTCTTTCCCATATTCCAATTAGAGATAATTGTTCTCCTAAAAAGTTTAAACTTAAAGGTATTCCACTATTACATAAAGTAAAAATAAAGAATAATATAGAAAATACAGGCATATAAGTTACTAATCCTCTAATATAACTTATTATTCTTGTTCCAGTTCTATCATAAATTACTCCACCTACACAAATAAATAGAGCAGGAGAAACAAAACCATGAGCTAAAGATAATAATATAGCTCCTTCAATACCTTGAATATTATTAGAAAATAATCCTAATATTACTACAGCCATATGAGCAATACTTGAATAAGCAATTAAAACTTTAGTATCACCTTGAATTATTGTAGCCAAAGAAGCATAAATTAAAGTTACAATAGCAATAGTTTGTAATAAAGGACCAAAATAATTACATGCATCAGGTAAAATATTTAATAAAACTCTAATATAACCATAAGTAGCAAATTTTAAAACAGTACCAGCTAATAAAATAGAACCAGCTAAAGGACTATCAGCATGTGCTCTATATAACCAACCTGTAAATGGCCATAATGGAGTTTTTATTGCAAATGCTAATAAAAATGCTAAAAATAATATTTTTTGATTTTCTAAACTAATTTCATATAATGATATTAATTGGAAATCTGTTGATCCTATATAACTATATATTTGTAGTATTGCTAATAACATAAATAATGATCCTGCAAAAGTATATAAAAAGAATAAATAAGCTGATCTTATTCTAGCTTGACCTGAACCATATACTATAATTATTACAAATAATATTGGTAAAATACTTTCGAAGAAAATATAAAATAAAAATAAATCTAATACAGTAAATAAACAAATTTGTAAACTTTCTAAAATTAAGAAAGAAATTACAAATGTTTTAACATTTTCTGTTATATTTTTATAATTAGATAATAAAGCTATAGGTGTTAAAAATGTTGTTAATAGTACATAATATAAAGAAATCCCATCGATTCCTAAATTAAAATGACAAAAACTTAATTGATTATATTCATATACAAATTGTATTTGATTTGTACCTGAATCAAAATTTATCCATAAAATTATAGAAACAAAGAAATTTATTAAAGAAGTAATTAATGCTATATTTCTTATTTGATTTTTACTATTGATTGAGATTTCTTTTATAGGTAGTAAAAATAAAGAACCTAATACTGGTATTAATATTAGTAATTGAATCATTGTTTTTTGTTTTTTGTTTTTGTTTTTTGTTACCTTATTCCTTAACTTTTATTGCCTTAGCCCGGACGTTCAAGCAACAGTGTATCTAGATCATCAAGATTTTAATTTTAGTTAAGGGGAATGGAATTTTCTTAAACTAATTTATAAATCATTTTATTAATTTATAAGGAATTATTACATAATGTTTTTTTTATTAAGTTATAATATTTTAATTAAATATATTTTTTTTTTTAATTAATTTTATAAGTAATATTTTTTATTTTTTATTTTAAATATTTACTTCTCTTTTATTTTAAAAAGAATCACAACTATTTATAGGAAGCCTACTTTTATTTATATTAAGCAAGGGTGTGTACACAGCTAAGGAGCATAAGAACAAAAATGGAGTAATTATTTTAGTAAGGTGAGCAAAAATGCGGGGTGCATCCTACCTTATAAAGGAAAGGTAGCGTGGGGGATAAATAATAATAATAATTATTAATTAGTAGAAAAAGGTTCATTTTTTATAAGTTGATCTATTTCATTTTTAAACTCTAATTTTTTTCTATTTACCATTATATAATTAAAAACATTTTGGGCTTCAACTACATTCATACCTGTTTCACTTTCAAATTATTTTTTTGAAGGTTCATTTAATTGAGTAAGATCTAAATTTTTAATTGAATTTCTGTTTAAGTCTAAATCTACTATACCTAATCTTTTTAAATCAAAATTAATTGATTCATTTAAGTGTAATTCAGTTAATTTATTTTTAATTGCAGGTACAAAATATCTAGATTTACCCTCTTCAGCTAAAATATCGTCTAACTCTTACATTAAAGCAACAGTGAAACCTATATAGAAGTAAATAGGATAAGATCTCAATCCTAAACCACTAATTATGTAAAACGTACTTAAAGCACCAATAGCTTTAAATATTCTTACATAAATATTACTATTGAATTTAGCTACTTTATCAGGCAATATTGGTATATTCCAACCAGATATTATTCCATTAATTGCTATTTTTAGGATAGTTTTTTGAGGGTTAGGTGAAACAGGATTTATATTTTTATTATTGATATTTTTTTATTGGTTCTAAGAATTATGTTTGAGTAAATTAAATTTACAACATTATTTTATACAAAAGCCACGCTCAACGGAGATGAGGACAAGCGAACCTAGAACTGGGGGATAAATATTTTTATTTAATTAATTATAATTAAGCTTTTTTACTTAATTTTGTAATATACATTCTTATAACTTGTTGAAATGTAAATAAAGGTAAAATGTATTTAGAAAATACAAAAATTAAAACTAATAAAGTTAAAAATGAAAATGATAATTGATTTAAAAAATAAAATGGAATTAATTGTGGCATTCTATTTAATTTATTTGATTGCTCTGTTCTAGCCCAGCCTTCCCTGCTAATTTAGAAAACAGGGGTAAGAAATATAGGAAGAATTAAAGCTATCTCTATAATTATTATTAAAATTTAATAAAATAATATAATAATTACAATAAATAGAAATTTCTATTTATAAATTGAGATATTAAGGAGTATCTTTAAAAATAATATAAATTATAAAAAAATTATAATATTATAATATAAAGAGTGCTAAGCATCTAAGGTGTGTTGGTGATCGGAGTGCAAGATGGGGGATAAATTATTATAAATAATATTTTTTGTTACATTAATTACAACTTAAAAAGAAGACGTTATTAAAAAAAAGCAGAGAAAAAAGCTTCAATTCCTTGATAAATCCCTATTAGATAATTTAAATCAATAGTTGCCATTATATTTTCAAGATTATCAGGATTTAGATAATATTCTAATCTTCCAGGTACAAATTCTAAAAAAAGTTGATAACCTCTAAATCCATTTTCTGGTATTAGTATACCTTGAATATTATCAAGATTTTCAACAATATTGAAATTTTCATTTAAATTTTCATTTAAATTTTCATTTAAATTTTCTTGTCTTAGTAGGTTTTGATTATGTATATTTTCAAGATTATCAGCAAAATTTGAATGATCCTCGCCTTCAAGATTAAAAGTTAAATCATTACCATCTGTAACATCAAATATATCAGCTAATTCTGGATTATTTCTAAAATCTTCAGCTGTAAGTGTAACCTCTGTAGGAAGACCTTCTGCTGCTCTAGCTGAATCTATTGGTCTGACAAATGGAGCATTAGCATTTATAATATGTATATTTATGTGAGCTATTGTTAATCCAACTACAATTACAACTGCTAATATTAAGCGAACATTTACTACGCTTTGATAAAAATCTGAACCTAGCATTTTTTATGAATTTTTTATAGTGTCTAAGACTATTGAGATTTTAGTTTTAAAAACTAAATACTCCTTTTATATAAATATTTTTTTAAATATCAAATTATAAAAATTTATTTTTTTATTATTAATCCTCTATTTTAAAGAGAATATTAAGCTTAAATTTAAAATATTTTATCATTAGTTAATTATGTAACCACTAGCTTCTAATAATAATGTTACAGAATCAATAAAATCTGTAAATCCATTAGCTGTTGTTAAATGTTCAGGAAAATCTAAACTTAAAAAGTAATCAGAACTTATTATTAATTTAAGATCAACTGTAACATTAAAAATACTATCATGAACTTCTACTAGATTAGGCAAATAAGATACTACACTATTAATAGTAGGTGATGATACTACTTGACTAGGATCTCCTTTGTCCATCCACTTTTCGGTAGGTGTATTACAAAAATCAGAAATATTCTTATAAAATAAAATTTTAAACCATTCTTTAAACATATAGTACAAAGATGTAATTGAGGTTTGTACTCCTGTTTCTACTTGAATTTTTGGAACTTGTATTCCATTCCTGTTGTGTCTATTATGTAAATGTCTAATTTTAAATTTTATATTCCAAATGTTTTCATACTTTGATTAATCACTTTATTTTCTTCATTTAAGATTGAAGGTTTAAAATACGATCTTAATCTTCTATAAAGATTGATAGAACTTCCAACATTTTTGTTCTCCCGTTTTAAGATTTGTCCAAATATAAACTCCAGCTAAGCTTGTACTAGTTCCTCCAATGTATCCATTTAGTTTGCTTCTAATTTTCGCATTACTACTAATTAATTGTTCGTGGGTTTTAGTTTGAATTTCCAGATCATCTAATAGAATTGATACAGGTTTGATAGAGCTTACTTTGTCTAACTCTTCCTGATTTATCCTAGTTGAGATTGTACCAAATTTATTATTTTAGCATCTGTAAGACCTCCTTTAGTTATAAGTCTTCTAGCTATTATATGAGGATTGTTTGTTTCTAGCCCTCTATCTTTTTCATGAATTGTTTCCCAATAAGAGTTTGTTGTTATATTCTTTAAGTTTTCTTTGGAATATACAGCTGAAGTACTGAAAGTAACTTTTTGTTGTTTTATCGTCAATACTCTTTGATTTTTGTAAGAATTATAATTATGGTGATCGGAGATCAAGGGGATAAATATTATTTAATATCTGAATTTTTCATAGATATCGCACCCGATCCTATTTCAAGTATAAATCCGATAGTTAATACGATGAAGAATAAAAGTGCTACAGAGAAACCGAAAACACTCACTTGGTATAATGTAACTGCTAAAGGATATAGTAATAGCACTTCTAAATCAAAAATTAAGAATAATAGTGCAACTTTGAAGAAATGAATTTGGAATGTGGATCTAGTTTGTCCATATACAGGACTAAACCCACATTCATATGCAGATACTTTAGCTTCATCAGGTTTATGAGCAGCTAATAATAAATTTAAAGCTAATAATAAAATAGCTAAAATAGGTACAAATATAAATAACATTAATAATGTATTCACTAATAATAATATAATGATAGTAATTGTGTACTTTTTAATAAAATAGATGGTTTTAATACAAAGAATATTATTAATAAAGTTAAACTTGATATTAATAAACTATGAATATTACTAATTCCTCCATTACCTTCAGCTATTGCTACTGACGGCTCTGTTGTATTTGTTTCATTAATTAATGAATTATTTAATACACTTTCAGTATGTAATATTCTAATTATTCTTAAATAATATGATGCACTAATTATACTTACTAATATTCCTGATACAGCCATAAAGTAATATCCACTTTCAATAGCAGAATATAATACGAACTGTTTAGAGAAGAATCCTAAAAAAGGTGGAGTTCCAGCCATAGATAATAAGCAAATAGTTAAACTAATAGATAAAATAGGATTACTGAAGAATAAACCTTTTAATTCAGAAATATTTTTAATATCTTTTTCTGAACCTTTATTAAATATAGTTTTATAATTTATTATATAACCTATAGCTAATAATATTAAGAATGTATTTAAATTAGTTAATGTATATTGGATAATATAGAAAATAAATGAATCAATAGATTGTTCACTATTTATAGCTAAAGCTAATAAGATAAATCCTATATGTGAAATCGTACTATAAGCTAATAATCTTTTGATTTTTGTTTGAGCTAATCCTACTACTGTTCCAATTATTAAAGATAATAAAGAACTAATTAATAATAAATTTTTAATAGAATTTAAACCTATTGTATTATTTGCTGTAAAGCCTAATACCAATGAATCTAAACTTACTAAAATTGGATTTACTGATATAATTTGAGTAAAGATTTCTAAAATAAAAATTAAAATAGAAATTTTAGGCATAATAGTTAACCATATTGTTACTATTGTTGGACTTTCATCATATACATCTGGTGCCCAATTATGTAAAGGTGCTGCTGCTATTTTTAATAAAAATCCTGAAAATATAAAGATAAATCCTAATGCTATACCTTGAATTATATTATTATTTATAGGTCCTGTTACTGATATTAAATTATAGATTGATTCTAAATTAGTTAAACCAGTAAAAGTATAAATTAATCCTGAACCTAATAAAATAAAACAAGAAGCTAAACTTCCTAATAAGAAATATTTTAATCCTGCACTAGTAGCAGATTCAGAATTTCTATATAAAGTTGATAATATATATATTGCAAATGATTGTAATTCTATACTTAAATACATAGATATTAAATTTGAAGAAGATATTAATAAACTAGCTCCTAAGGTACTAAACATTATTAATAAACAATATTCTATTGAATTTTTATAACTAATTTCTTCTGTTATTGAAGAATTTTTATAATTTACATATATAGGTAAAGGTCTAGCTATTAATATAGCTGCTCCTATAATGTATATAAATATATCTAATAATTGAGATATAAAGGTTACATGGAATAATCCACTATAAATACCTATACCTGATCCAATTGACTGAATATATAAAGCATTTATTGATAATGCTCCGGCATAAATTAAAATTATAGAAGACAATCTCTGAAATAAGATTGGTGAAATTTGTGTTTTAAGAGAAGTTATGGCCATGACCATAATTAAAAATAAGATACTAAAAAATAACATTACTCAATACTATAAATTATAGTGTTTTTGTACGAGTAATCAGATTCGAACCGATGATATCTACTTGGAAGGTAGAGGTTATACCGTTTAACTATACTCGTTATTTTAGACTTTTATTGATTTTATTTTATTTTTATTTATATATAATTATACTATTCTATCTCTTTTAGATATTTATATAAAATAATGTACTCTTTATTATTTATTATATGAGTGTCGGTGCCTACGGCTGCCTCCTGCCTTGCGAAGCTCAGCCTATTTACACTTCTGCTTTAGCATCTTAATGCTTAGGAAGGATACGGGTGCATTGCATAGGGGCTAAATTTATTATAATCTAAAAAGCAATATTAATTAATTATAAATTAAAAATTAAAATTATTGAGCATTTACCCAAGCTAAGTAATCTTATACAGATTCAATAGTTATAGGCATAAATCCGTGATATACTCCACAAATTTAATATTTGTTAAAATAAAGGGGATAACTGATAATTTTTATTTTTGTATCTGAGTTTGATTCAGTAGCTAGATCCATTAAAGTATTTTCTACTAGACCAATTGTCGAAACAATAAATAAGAACAATCCTACCTATAGACACGAAGGCTTTATACAAATTAAGTATAAAAATACTATACTAAATTTTTGTTAGTATATAATATAAAAAATGAAAATAACTAAAATTTTTTGTTTATAGGTTTTATTTGATCAAATTCAGCATGAATTATTAACATAATTTCTGAATTAATATCAAATTTATTTGTATAATTAATTATAGTATTATTTAAATCTTTATGCACATTATTATTTATAATATTAATATTATTATTAATTTGTTTTTTTATATTTAAAGATATTTTTTTCAAATTTTCAATATCATAGATAGAAGCAAATACAAATACACCTACTGCAGTTAATAATCCTGTATTTTTATAAAATTTAATTATATTTTCATCTATAAATTCAACAGGGTATTTAGCAAAATGTTCATTCATTTTTACAATATCAAATCTTATGAATTTATCAAAATCTGGTTTTACTAAAAAATATAACTTAAAAATTGTCCATTCATTATTATCATTATCATATAAATCTTCTAAAATTTTAACTAAGTTAAATATGAACTGATCTATCGTATTATTATTTAAAGGAAAATAATTAAGAGTAGGTAATGATTTTATTAATTGATCTAGCATATTATTATTATTTAAAGCATAATGATTAGAAACCGTTATGTTACCAGCATTTAAAAATAATTTATCATAAATCTTATAAATTCCGTTTTCTCTATTAATTATAGACTTCTTTTGACTATTATCTAAAAATATACTTAAATTTGTGTTGTTTTCATTGTTTTTAAACATTGTTGTTAAGAAAATAATTTGTATACACCTATGCTTATACTTAATATTTATTTAATAAGAATTACATTTTAAGTAATAAATTTTAGATAAAATAAAATTATAGTATAGAATATACTAGTCTATTGTATATTATAGGTTGCTTATAAAGTGTTTTTTTAATTCCCTCCCTACGCACCGACACTGCTGCAATGCACCCTCCACTTTATCTCAATATAAAATTTACGTTTATATTTAATATCTAATACTTTTATGATATTTTGATTATTAAAGATTTATTTTAATTATTATTATTTTTAATGGGGGATAAATTATAATTATAAATTAAGAATAAAAATTATTGAGCATCTACCCAAGCTAAGTAATCTTGTACAGATACAGATTCAATAGCTATAGGCATAAATCCATGGTAAACTCCACAAATTTCAGAACATTGACCATAAAATGTACCTGTTCTTTCAGCTAATAAAGAAGTTTGATTTAATCTTCCAGGTACAGTATCAATTTTAATTCCTAATGAAGGTACAGTAAATGAATGGATAACATCAGCACCTGTAACAATGATTCTAACATGAGTATCAACAGGAACAATTACTTTGTTATCAACTTCTAATACTCTAAACTGTCCTAATTCTAAATCAGAATCAGGTATCATATAAGAATCAAATTCAATAGATTCACCACTTTCATTAACATAATCAGAATATTCATATGACCAATACCATTGGTGTCCTACTACTTTAATAGTAATTGTTGGAGAAACTACTTCATCTAATAAATAAAGTAATCTAAATGATGGGAAAGCAATAGTAATTAAGATTAATGCTGGTGTAATTGTCCAGATTAATTCAATTAAAGTACCGTGGTTAAGATATTTATGTACAATAGGAGAATTTTTATAACTATAGTAATAAATTGTTGAACCTAAAACCCAAAAAATACCTACAGCAATAACTACTAAAAAGAAAAAAATAGTATTATGTAATTCTACTATTCCTGTGAAACTTGGTGAAGCACTATCTTGGAAACCTAATTGCCAAGGTTGAGGTGCATCGTTATAAATTGTATTAAAGATTGAAAATTTAGTTAACATTTTTTTAAGTATATTAAAGAATCTTAGATTTTTTTATAAAAAGATATTCTAATAAACGGATGTAATTGTACTTTAAGTTTAATTTCCTGTGGTTGATTTTATCCATACCCTACCTATTGCTATTGCATGCACAGAGTGATCGGAGATCAAGGGAGGGGTTTATTCTAACAAAGGTTATTAAATTTGATTTTTTGAATTAAATCAAAGAATTTTAGATTTTCTTTTCTTTTCCTCGCTTATTTTAATAAAAAAATTAAAAAAATAATTCATATTATAAAATAATTTATTATAATTAATTTATAAAACTATGAGACAATACTGTAGATATATTTTGTAAATATATATAGTATCCTAAGATTGAGCTTAAACAATTCTTTTATGTAAATATGAAAATATTATAATATTACCATAATTCCTAACATTGCCTTGTCTAATTTTTATATAATTAGGGTTTGACACTTGATTTGGACACCATAAAATCTAAGAAGTAAAGGAATCGAACCTTTATTTAGTAAGCCTTTCTTCTTTCTTTTACTCACAACTTAAGAAGGTAATTGTAAAATTACTCCTATATATTGGGCCCTATATAAATGTAGTAAGCAGGTAGCCATTTACACTTTGGTTGTGATTGTTAGTGAGTGTTAACATAAGACCATAATTAAGTTTTATATTTTGTAGGCCTAATTTAGGTTTACTAAGGCTGTAAGTGAATGTAGCGTCAGGGGCAAAGCTACTTAATTATAAATTTTTGATGTTATTACTATATTGTCATCGATACTTTTATATGTTTATTTTTAATAATTTTTAATATACCCAAAGGGTGCGAACCTGGAGGATAGTAGACTTGCGTTGAGGGGATTAAAAAAAGATTATTTTATTTTTTAATTTAATTTTATTTTTGTTTTTTTTTATTTATATTATTTTTTTTTTTATTAATTTAATTTTTATATATTAATTTAATAAATAATTATTTTTAATTATTAATTTAATTTTCATAAAATAAAAATAATTATGAGTATAATAATAAGAAAGCAATCATTAATGAGAATAATCCTGTAGCTTCAGCTAAGGCGAATCCTAAGATTGCAAAACTAAATAATTGTCCTCTGATTTGAGGGTTTCTAGCTGTTGAGGCAATTAATGAAGAGAAGATTAAACCGATTCCGGCTCCAGCTCCGATTAAACCTGAGCATGCTAATCCAGCACCTAAGTATTTGGCTGCTGCTAACATTACTTAAATTTGTTTATAGTGTCTAAGACTATTGAGATTTTAGTTTTTAAAACTAAATACTTCTTTTAGAATATAAAACCTTAGAACCCTTAGTTGAAGCAAGATAATTATTAAAAATTATATTTTTCCCTCTTACGCTACCTTTCCTTTATAAGGTAGGATGCACCCCCAAAGACAGTCCTTAACTTTATAGAGAACGTAATCTCCTGATTAAGATTTAAAATCTAGCAACACTTTTTAATATAAATAAAATAATATATGAAAAAGAAATTAAATTAAAAATCACTTAAACAAGAGTTGGACCAATTAAAGGCAATCTAAATTTAATAAAGTATAATTATTTACTACTGAAGGACCAACAAGTAGAAATACTCAAGCAGGAGGTCACGATATAAAAAATTCTTATATTATAAAAAAATATATGAGATCATCAATGTATCTGTTATGGTTACTATCAAGGGTGTTAGCTTATGCTCACAAAATACCATTTATTTTTAAAATTTATTAGTATACTATCTATATATTATGGTAGAACCACTATATGGAAAATATTAGTATTATTAAAAAAGCTATTTATACTGTTTAATGCTTTAATTGGTGTGTATTTAGTATTCAAAACTACAGGTTTTACTTTTTATAACATACGGTTTAACAAAAATGGCTCATACTTATTTAGAAATCTTTAATAATTTTACAAAAAGTTTATTTAATAGGATCTTTGAATTATTTAATCATAAAGTTCTACCTAATGTACCTAATAATAATTCAGGTTGGTGTTGGTTTCAAAAATATAAAGCTATACTAGGAGTGGCTCCATCTATTTATACCTTCTTAGGCAGATAATTTTAAATCCCCAATTAATATAACAGTTAATACGAATCCTTGATACAAATATCCGAGTACATAGTTATGGAGGACTCAGCCTAGGCTGATCGGAGATAAAGGTAAAGCTGTGGGAGCGGTAACTATTTTAAGTACAACTTATTTTGTATATAAATTTATAGAAGAACCATTATTTTTACATGATTTCTTTAATAGATCAGGACCAATTAGTAATATAACACAATCATTCCCTGATGGGATAGCAGTGGAATCAAATAATCAATAATATTATTCATGATAAATATTAAAAAATGAATTTTACAGTAGATCCTTAAAAACCTAACACACTTTGATTTGGGAATTCTCTTTTTAACGCCCCTTTCTTTAGCAGAGAGGTAGTTAATTATATGATGACAGTTAGCAAGGGGATAATTTTTAAATAATAATATATTACTTATTTATATAATTATAATTACCATAATTTAGAAAAAATAGGGTATATAATTTATATTATTGTAATAATATTAGAAGATTTATCTTTAAAAAGAATTAAGTTAAGTCCTTTTGTATTTAATTAAAATAGTTTATATTAGCATAATAATATAATTATAATACTAAGTATAACTTATATATAAAATACTATTGTTATATTATCTAATAACAATAAAAGGCTGATTTTCTAAAAATTAATAAGTCAGGCATAGGATTCTATTCGCTTAAATTTTAATTATTTAAACAAACGTAAAATGTTGCCGTCATCGTAGTACGAAGCATCCGCAATTTATGGGATATAATTAAGGGCTATGCTTTAATTAAATATAAGCATAAATTAGGATAGGCAATAAAGTGTTAGATAATTATATTATTTTATAATATTATAATTTAATTAAAAATTTCTATTTGTTTTCTATAGTTTTACCATAAATTAATTTATTTTTATTTAAATATTACCTAATTTAACCTTTGATTTTTCTTAAGTAAAGTTAATAAAAAGGATTTATTAATTATTTTATTATTATTTTATAATATTTAATAAAGTTTTTAAAATATAAATTAATAATAAACATATTACTACAGGTAAAGTTTATATAAAAACTTATATCCTTTAAATACAGAATCAGTTCTCTAATATATATTATTAAAAATTTTGGGTAAAATCAGAGAATTGAACTCTGAACATCGTCGCCACAAGACGTCATTTTACCATTAAACTAATCTTACCTCTTTTACAATATTATTTATATTTTACTATTAAATTTAATTTTACATGATGAGATATAAAGACCCTAATCATATTCGAAGCGATCTTTTGTTTTACCCTATTTTAATTAAAATTTAAATTATTTAATAAGAACTATCGAACCAATATTTACATATTTAGGAGTATAAATACTTTACCAATTAAGTTAAATTCTTTATTTTTATTTTTTATTTTTATTGAAGCGGGGATAAATTATATATGATCTAGTTAAAGAAAATATTTATTACTTTCTATTTTTTAATAAAGTTAAATTTTGAAACAAAGAAAGTAAATTTTCAAAAATGTAATCCAACTCTTAAATTTGGTTGCAGCCTTTCAGTAAAGAAAAGCAATAGCAGTGTTTTATAAATTAGCAGCATGGGATATTATAATTAAATAGTATTTTAATTAATATTAATTACTTTTTTTAATTTGAATTTGAATCTGTAGCAGTGGGGATAAAACTATAATTAATGAAGCAAAATAAATAATAATTAATCTAATTTCACTTAATAAAGAAGTATCTATTAAAACAGGAGCAAAGACTAAGAATAATAAAGCTAATAAACCTAATGTAATATAAAGAGCGTAAGTAGTAATTATACCACTATCTAATTTAGAAATATTATTACCAGTATTAGTGAAAATATTAGATAATCCATGAGGACCTAATAATTCAATAACTCCTCTATCAATAACTTTAGATATAGTATAACCTAATTGTAAACCTACAGATGTTATATAATTATTATATACTACATCAAATAAGTATTTACCATTTAAGAAAGTATAAATTTTTCTACCTAAAGAACTTTCAGTTAAATCAATAACAAAACTTGTACCTTTATGATAAAATAATATAGCTAATAAGGCACCAAATAAAGATAATATTGATGGTAATAATTTAATTAAAATAGGTAAACTAAATTCTGCTTCAATTATAGAAATATTATTAGGATGTATAAATAAAGAATTAGCAAAGAAATCAGAACCTACACCAACAAATAAATCAGAGAAAACAAAACCAAAGAAGATACTAAATAGAGCTAACACAAATAGAGGTACAATTACAGCTAAATTAGCTTCATGTGAATTTAAATAAGAATTTTTAGGTCCATTAGGTACAGTTAAGAATACTAATGAAATAAGTCTAAATGAATAAAAAGCTGTAATACCAGCAGTTAAACTACCTAAAATATAAGCATAAGTACCACTGAAACTATATTGTCCGTATGCTAATTCTATAATTAAATCTTTACTATAGAATCCAGTTAACCAAGGAGTAGCTAATAAAGATAAGGAACCTACTAACATTGCTGTATAAGTGAAAGGTAAGAAATTTATTAATCCTCCTAATCTTCTTACATCTTGTTGATCTGAAAAACTATGTATTACTGCTCCGGCTCCTAAGAATAATAAAGCTTTAAAGAAAGCATGATTTATTACATGCATTAATGCTACATTATATTGACTTAATCCTACTGCCATTACCATATATCCTAATTGACTTATTGTTGAAAAAGCAATAATTCTTTTTAAATCATTTTGAACTAAACCACAAGTAGCGGCAAAGAAAGCAGTTGAAGCACCAACTAAAGTAATAACTAATAAAGCAGTTGAACTAAATTCTAATAAAGGAGATGATCTTACTAATAAATATAATCCTGCTGTAACTAGTGTCGCTGCATGAATTAAAGCTGATACTGGTGTAGGACCCTCCATACTTCCAGGTAACCAACTATGTAAAGGAATTTGAGCAGATTTAGCCATAGCTCCCATTAATAATAATAAACCAATTATTGTTATTCCTGTTTCATTCATTAGAGGTACTAAACTAAATACTGTTGAAAAATCTAATGATCCAAATAAGGCAAAGATTGCAAAAAATCCTATACTTAATCCCATATCACCTACTCTATTCATTGTGAATGCTAATATTGCTGCTTTATTAGCTTGAATTCTTGTGAACCAGAAGTTAATTAATAAATAAGAAACTACTCCAATACCTTCCCAACCAATAAACATTACAAAGAAATTTGCACCTGAAACTAATACTAACATAAAGAAAGTGAATAATGATAAATATGAGAAAAATCTTTGATTATGAGGATCTTCAGCCATATAATCAGTAGAGAATATATGAATTAAAGATGAAATATATAAAACTGGAATTAACATAGAAACTGTTAATTGATCAAATAGAAATTCCCAAGAAATAGACATAAATTCTGAATCGATCCAACTAGTTAAATTTATAGAAACTGGAGAACCACAGAAACCTACTTCATAGAATGCTATTGAAGCTAAAATTGATGATAATATTAAACAAGTACAACTAATAATATGTGCTCCTGTTACACCTATTTTTCTACCCATAAATCCTGATACAAAAGAACCTAATAAAGGTAAAACTAAAATTGATAAATACATTATGTTCTTAATGAAATATTTCCTCTTAATCTATAATATGCTACAAGAATACTTAAACCAACTACTGATTCAGCACCTGCTATTGAAATTATAAAGATACTAAAAGTTTGTCCTATCCCATCATCAAAACTAAAGCTAGAAATTAATATTAATAATGTTACAGATAATAACATTAATTCTATCGCAATAATCATTAGAATTATATTTTTTCTATTTAATATAAATCCTAAAATACCTACTAAAAATAAAAGTAATGATAGATTCATGGTTTGTATTTGTATTATTCCTTTAGGATACATTGAATATTATGATTTTTTTATGATTTTTTTAATTATTTTTTTGTTATATTGCTTTAGCAACCCTTACTAAATTTTAATTTTATAGCGCAGGGTTCACCCGGAAACTCCAGGTCCCTAAGGTAAAGCATGCTAGGCAAAAGGGTAGGGTGGTTTGGAGATAATGCTAGACAGATAATTAATAGTTTTCTAGACCGATACAAATATTTATTTATATTTGCAATGTATAATTGTAAATTTATTTTTTTTATAGTCTTCTTTTACTGCTTAATATTATATAGGAGGGTAAAATTTGTGATTTTTAAAGATACTTTATACTGTAGCTTATTATTATTTATGTATTTTTAACAATATTTTATTAATATTTTTATTTTTTAATAAACCCATTTTTGAGGTCCTTTTTTATATAGTAAATCTTATTTTATTAGGCCTATGGCCTGGGGTGTGGGTATCCCCCACAATCAAATATTTAAGTACGTTTACTTTCAGATTCGAACTGATAAATTTCTGTTCTATTGAATTTTCAATTATTTAAGTAAGCTGGGGGATAATTTATGAAATTTCTTCATAATTATATGGTTTCTTCATTTAATAAAGAAAATTGATTTTCAGTTTTCAGAATAAATGGTTTTTTACTTGGAAATATTGATGAATGTTTATTTCTTAAATAGTTATCAATATCAGTAGCTAAATCTTTCGTATTATTTTGCCAATTTGAACCATCAAAATCTGGTAAGATAGGAGATAGAGGTATATTTTTAGGTGTACTAGGTAAAGAATCTAACTTATTCCATACAGAAGTTGCTGTTTTAGATGCACTTGCATAATCAATTACTCCACTAGGTATATCTAAACCTAAACCAACCATTGCAATCTGAGGAGTTACTGGAGTAGATGGAATGTTTCTAACTCCTAATCTCAGTAATTCTCTAGAGGCTAATGCTCTATGTTCCAATCTTTGAGTTAGTTCACTAAGAGTTTCATCAAAGTAATGTATTCTCATTCTATCTAACCATGAAGCATTAGGATTAATTTGAGTAAATGGGTAGAATCTATTATCTTGTGTTACTAATTCACTTTGTTTTTCCATAAATCTTTTAAATTGTACATCAGCTTCACTTGAAACTAAGAACCAATTAAATGGATTTAACTTTTTAACTGTATTAGATATAACGGATTTAAAACCTAAGGAGTTTTTAGTAATATTTTCTACAGTAGGAGTTAATGAACCATCAGTAGATGCTATAACTGCAGGATCAACATGATTACCATAACCAAAGAAATTTGATATTGTCTCACCTAAATAAATGTAACCTAGATATCCTATACCAATTACACTTAATGTTGTACCTAGCCACATCCAAGTACTTAGATCCCTATACCAAGGTGTAGTGTTAATATTAATATTTACAGGATTTTTATATAATTCTCTTAAGGAGAATTCGCTTAAAGGCTGATTAGTAAATGGATTGAATACAGATTTATCGATCGGAGTTGTATCAGTTGAACTCCAATTAGTTTTAGTTAATTTAGATAGAATAGATTTAGGATTTTTTGGATCCGTAGGTACATTAGGTACTATTTTATGATCAAATAGATCTAAAAACCAATAAAATAATCTCTTATTAAAGTTAGTAAATATTTCGAAATAAGTATATCCCATACCTAAAAACCAGCTAATAAGTTATCCAATCCAAAACCAGTGGTTTTATAAACCATGTAAACTCCTATTAGAGCATTAAAGATTACAAAAGCTTTTCTTATTTTAAATAGTATTCTCCATACTGTAGTTCTACCATAGTAAAGTGATAATAATGTAGAAATTCTTCCAATAAATGGTATTTTATGAATAAAGAATATTACCCAAGATAGTAACCATAAATATAACATTGTTGATCTCATATGTAAGTTATTGATATAAGAATTTTTTACATCTTGCCCAACCACATTTGGATCTTTACTGCTATTACTTTTATCAACCTTAATTGATCTAGCTTTGATTAAGTCTAATTCTTGTTTTAAAGCTTTTAAAGTTAATTTGTTTTTCATTTTTTATTTGATTTATTTTATAACTAGAAAATGTTTAATTTACCATGAGAATTAATTACTCGATAAAAGACTTATTCTAATTAAAGAATGTTACTCTTCCCACCAGTTAGAATAAAACTTATAAAAATGCTTTATTTATTGCCAGTTTTCAGGTTTATAATTAAGTATTCCTTATAGTACAAAAGTTCTTTTTACTTTAATTTCATATTTACTTTATATTTTGTATTATAATTTCTCGCATTCAAAAGCTACTTCTTATAAAGATAAAACTGTTATTAAGCTCTTAATACTACCAAGAGTATTAACTAAAATTATTAATTAATAATGGGAAAGGGTAATAACTAATCCCTGAGAGTCAATATTTATAATTATTTATATTGATAATACAGCCCCCGTCTATCTTAAATCAACCCTTAACGTATAACAATAATTCTATCCTACCTCTATTTAATGACTTTCTTATCTCGAAGTTAGCCTGTGGTTAAGGCAACAAGAGTAATAATTCATTAATAGAATAGGACGGTTGTACGGTTATATTTGGTACAACGAAAGTAAGTGAGTAATGGATTAACTTACAAGTATTCAAGTATCATATTAGATCTTAAAAAGATAATGGATAATTTTTAATTTTTAATAATTTAAGGAGGTAATAAGGGGAGGGGTTAAATTAATAATTTATTATATTACTTGTTTTAATAGATAAAGATGTATTGAATTAAACATTTGCACTGCATACTAATATAATTGAATTAGATAAATCAAATATATTTATATTAAATGTGAAAGTATTTAGTTTCCACCCCAATAATACACAGCTATAAATAAAAATAACCAAACTACATCCACGAAGTGCCAATATAAGATACCAGATTCATGTCCGATATGGTGAGTATCTGTTAAATGATAATTTAATATTCTTATGAAACCTACAGTAATAAAGATAGTTCCAACAATTACATGTAATCCGTGTAATCCTGTTGATGCAAAGAATACTGTACCAAATACTGAATCAGCTATTGTAAATCCTGCTTCAGAATATTCAATATATTGTAAAACTGTGAATACAACAGCTAGGATTATAGTAATTAGAGTTCCAAAGATAGCACCTTTTCTATTTCCAGCAATTAAAGCATGGTGACCATAAGTAACAAAGGCTCCAGATGATAATAATAAGAAAGTATTTAATAATGGTATACTAAATGGATCTAAAGGTGTAATTCCTAAAGGTGGCCACACTCCTCCTATTTCTATAGCTGGTGATAAACTAGCATGGAAGAAAGCCCAGAATACACTGAAGAAAGCAAATACTTCACTTATAATAAATAGAACTAATCCAATGATTAATCCTTTTTGTACTTGTTTTGTATGGTGTCCTTCATATGTTCCTTCTGTTATTACATCTCTAAACCATAATCCCATACCTGAGGCTGTTAAAATTAATCCTAAAGTTAATAATAAACCTCCATTAGGATATCCTTGTAAGTACATCACTGCTCCTGTTGTTAAACTTAATAATGAAAAACTTACTAAGATCGGCCATGGAGAATTTTCTACTAAATGAAATGGGTGATATTGAAATTTATTTAATTTTATATTATTCATTTATTTTTAATTAAATTGTATACACCTATGCTTATACTTAATTATTGTTTTATAAAATTTTACAATAATATTAAATATTATAATAAAATATTTAAATATAAAATTATAGTATAGAATAAACTAGTATTTTGTTTATTATAGGTTGCTTATAGAGTTATATTTTATTTTTTATAACTTCTCTTTTATTTAAATTTTTAACGATTATAGATATTTATTAAAAAGTATCTTTAATGCAGTAGATTTAAGAGATTATGATGTTAATAGTTTATATCTTTATGATATGAAAAATCCTATGCCCCTATACAAATATTTATGCCTATGGCAGGCTGATCAAGATCGTGGGGATAATTAATTTTTAATTATTTTTTAATTTTATATAATATTCTATAATTGAATCAAAATTAGTATAAAAAAATTCTACGTTATTACTATTAACATATGCACAAATTAGATTCAATATTGTAAAAAGAATTAAAAATATTAAACTTACTTTTTTAATTTTTGAAATGTAATTACTAAAATATAATATAAATTTTTGTCCGATAGGTCCAGGGAACATTTTATTTAATATAGAAAATACTATAGTAAAATCTATAATATAAATAAATAAATTATATGCAATAAAATATGATATAAATAATTGAATTGTTTGCATATAATATATAATTTTAAATAAATCAAAAGCAGAATTTCCTGTTAAACCTAATATTTCTGATAATTCTAAATCATTAATAGGATTAAAAGGTAATAAATTATTAGTGCTTTTACCGGCATTTTCAGTAAGATTATTTATCAAATTTTTACCAGCTATAGAGGTTAAACCTAAAGCAGCAGTGGTAGTTAATATAGCAGCTTTACCTGCTAAAGTAGGAGTTTTTTTAGCAAGTTGTGTTCCAGCAGCCAATGATGCTGCTAAAATAATACTATCACCTTTACTATTGGCTATATTAATATTAGTTTTAGCTTCAGTATTAGAACTAGTATTAGAATCAGTATTAGAACTTGTATTATTTTGGTTTTCAACCATATATAAATCATTTAAATATTCAACATAATTAAAATAATATTCATTAATTATATTTAAAATAAATATATCTATTGTAATTGATATTATATAGAAGACTATAAATAATATTAAAGTTAACTGTAAAAAAGTTAATTTATTAATTATATATATTTTATTCTGAAAATACTGTCCTAATTGACCTTCAGATATTTTTAAATATAATTTTATTCCTATACTAAACCAAAAACATATTTTTGATATTAGAATTAATATCGAATTGTAATTTATATTGTTAAACCAAATTGTAATATTTTCTTCTCTAATATTAGAATTAATTATAAATAAAGAAATTGTTATTATAGTTAATATAATTAATAAGATAATAATTGACTTGATAATCTTATTTATAGAAGCAAAACTTAATTTATTGTTTATTAATTTAATTGTTTATATTTTTTAATTAAAATTTATAGATGTAAAAATTTACATGTATAACATTTAATTTTATTTAATTTTATGAAATATTAATTTTTAATTAATGAAATTGAGCTAAAATTTTATATTTATATATATAAGTTAAAATAAAAATAATTAACTTGACTTAAATATTAACCTATATATTATTAGTTTTATATTTATTTTGTATGACACTATAACTATTCTATAATTTATTATAAGCCTAAGAAGATTTGAACTTCTACAGATTCCTCATCAAGAAATTATTCTACCGTTAAATTATAAACTTTATCTATTTTGATATTTATTTATTTTTTTATTGGTTATTTTTATTATTTTTATAAATGTTTATTTATTTAATTAACCTTGTGGTAGAAGCCACAGTAATAATAATTAATTTTTGTTTAATTTGTTTTAATTATATATAATTCTAACTATATAATATACAATGATAATAGTATATAATTTAGAATAGGATTTATAATCTCCCTATAATAATAAAATAAATATTTATTACTAATCGCTTCTTTTAAGATATTTATTTTTTAATATAAAGATTATTAAATATAATTAAGTAAAATTTATATTTGCCTTAGTTCCGTAGAGCAGTCTACTTTGCACTATGTGAGTGGAATAAGGATAGATCCTCATATTTTATATAAAAAAGATATGTATAAAGTAATAAACTCCTGTAAATTTTAGATAAAAAAGAATGCAAAACAAACTAGTATATTATTCCAATATTCTATATACTTTAACAAATATTACCTAATATTTAAATTAGTCGTGTTACTGCGGGGAGAAAAATTATTAAATTAATTTATATTTAAAAATAAATAATTAGTGTAATTCGATAGCATCTTTAATATATGAACAAACTAATAAAGTAAATACATAACTTTGAATTAAAGAAACAGCTAATTCTAATCCAATTAAAGCTAAGAAGATAGAGAATGGTATTAAAGTTAACACAGCTACAATTATACTACTACTAAACATTTGATATAAGAAAGTAGATAAAATTTTAAGTAATGTGTGACCAGCAACCATATTAGCAAATAATCTTATTCCTAAAGAGAATGCTCTAGCTAAATAACTTACAGTTTCAATTAATACTAATAAAGGTACTAATGCTAATGGAGTACCAGATGGTACAAAGAATGAGAAGAAATGTAATTTATGGATAGATAAACCTAAAATAGTTACACCAGTAAGGATAGTAAATGATAAACCAATTGTAACAATAATAGAAGTTGTAACAGTATAAGAATAAGGAACATTACCAGTTAAATTAGCAATTAAAATAAAGAAGAATAAAGAGTAAATAAATGGTAAATATATTTCTTTACCTAATTGTTCTCTTACCATAGCATTTACACTTGCAAAGATACTTTCTAATCCTATTGACCATTTATTAGGTAATAATTTTGTTTCATTATTTCCCATATAGTGTATTCCTATTATTAAAAATAATACAAATACTGAATAGAAACCTAAATTTGTTAAAGTTATATTTAAATAACCTAAAATTGGAGCATTTAATCCTAGTAAACTAGTAACTTCGAATTGTTCTAATGGTGAATTAATTATTAAATTTGTGTTAGTATTATGTAACATTTTTTATTAATTTCTGTTTAACACAGTTTGATTTTAAAACTTTGTTTGTACTCGTTGATATCCATTCTTTATTAAGAATAAGATAGTTTAATATAATTACTATATTAAATTAGGACACACCTATATTATATTAATATTTTTTATTAACATTCAACGATGTAACTCTGGATTAAATAATTTTATAATCTTTAATCCATTTCTTTTATATTTATTTTTCTTAATTTATAACTTTTTTTTTTATTTGATTTGAGGGCCACTAATAAATAATTATGGCAGTACCAAATCATCTAATGATTTAAAATTTTAATTTACTACGAGTAAAGAGACTTGAACTCTTACGATAAAATCATGAATTCCTAAGATTCACCCGGCTACCATTTCGGCACACTCGTTTGTATCCTTGCCTTGATCTCAGATCACCCAGCGTATTCAATGCTGTGCTTTTTAATTTAGGAGTAATTCCTTATAAAAATTAGATGCTATATAAAAAAATAATTAGAAATAATTAAGGAGTAGAGTAATCGAAACCCTGTCTATAAAGTGTAAATTTATTGCTAAACCACTCAGCTAACCCCTTTCAAATTTGATTTCTTTTTATAAATCATTTATTTAAAAAAATTATAGACTTACAGTGATCCCTTCCGGGATTGCAATGGTAGCAGAAGCAGCCTTTATTTTTATTGTTATCGGAATGCGTTGCCTAATAAAATTGGAAAGCTGCAGAAGGATGGGGGATAAATTAATTTTATTTTCCAGCAGCACTTTCCAGTACGGCTACCTTGCTATGACTTTTGAGATGTTACTTAAATGAATTAACTAAAGCTAATTATCTTAACAAAGGTGTTCTATTTTCCTTGTTCCTACCTTGCAAGAATGCAATTAAAGGTGGATAAATATAAAGAACTTTAATAGACCAATATAAAAGTTTTAATTTCGGTCCAGTTTCCTCCAAGTTAAGCTCCTTCCCAGCGACAGACAGTTAGTTCATCACGAATGCAATCTTCACCGTTGCGCCTAGTGATCAACGATTACTCGAAATTCCTTCTTCATGTCGCCGAATTGCAGACGACAATCCGACTAAATATTAACTTTCTTTAATGATTAGCTCTTCCTTATTTCCCTATTTTATAAATAAAATAATAATATACTTTTTTTTTCTTACGCAAATAGCCATATTAAATTTAAAGGAACGGTTTTGCATCACTTTGTAAAAGTTTTTGTGGCACGTTTATAGCCCAGTTCATGAGGGCCATAACGACTTGTCTTAGCCCCAAATGATACTCTATCAGTACCACAAATTGTTAAGTATAAATTAACAACAGGGATTTCGTCCGTTAGCGGAGTTAACCTCACTTCTCACAATACGGACTGACGACAGCCATGCAACACCTGTAACAGAAGCATTTTAGAAAAACACTTCATTTTTATTAATTTAAAAAAATAAATCAAAACTTGTTATGCAAGAACTGGTAAGGTTTTACGCGGATTAACGTATTAAATAACATGCTTCACTTCGTTTGCTTCGAGACCGACTAATTTTTTTGTTTTCAACTTTGCAGTCGTACTCACATGGCGGAATGGTTATCGTGTTAACATAGCCACCAATTATTATTATAACTAGCAACCACCATTCATCGTTGACAGAGAGTGGTATCTGGGTATCTAATCCTATTTCCTATACTCACCTTCGTTTCTCAGCGTCAATCATTAGTAGATAAAAAGCTTTCACCCTTAATATTCCATTTAGTTTCTAAGGATATCACCCCTCCTCTAAATATTATTTAATATATCCTCTATTTGATTCTAGCTTTTATTTGTTCATTCTTTTCTTTAATTTTTTTATAATTTTTTTATAATTTGAGTTATAAATTAAAAATAAATAATCTTAGAGTCTAATTTCTTCACCACACTCTCCATCAATTGCTTGCACCCTAAAGGGTTTGGCAGAAAATTGAAAGTTTTTATTGAGGATATAGAAAAAAAGAATAAAGTTTAAAGCTGCCTACACACCCTTTACGCCTGATTAGGACGACTAACGTTTGCGTCTCTGGCCTTACCGAGTCTTCTGGCACCAGATTTGGACAACACTAATAGTAAGGTAATGTCATTATCTTCCCTTACGTTATCACACTTGACACAAGTATGATTTCAGTTAGCTAGTTCACTCTTACGAGCATTGACTAAGATTCTCGACTGCTGGTAGTAACTACTACTTGGGAGATTTCATTCCCAATGTGGCCATTTGCTCTGTCAAGCTTGGCTATCGATCGTCGGCTTGGTAGGCCTTTACCCCACCAACTACCTAATCAAAATAAATAGAATCCTAAAGCAGAATTATTCCTTTATTAATAAATAATAGCTTACTTATTTTTTTATATTTAAATAAAAATATCTCCTATTTACGGGGACTTTAGGGTATCTTATTTACTATCCTCACCTTTACACCTTATTAACTTAGCCTTTATTAATTAACGGTCTAGTCTTTAATTTAAGTTTTTTTACTTAGACTAAAGAAAAGTCCTTAATAATTATTAGGTTAACAACGATTCGCATGTCTCAAAACTACTGAAAAACGTTCAATCAGAACCAAAATTAAATTCTTACTTAAAATTAAACAATATTTATTAAATGATTATTGTTGTATTGTATTTACTATAAATAGTAATAGTTATTATCTCTTTTAAAGTGATTTATTTTATAATTTAATATTTTTAATATTTTATGTAATTATATATTATATATCATATAATTAATATTATAAAGGAAAAATAATATAATATTATTTAATATTCTTTATATACGGGCACTGTGAGATTTGAACTCACGACTTTATTCAAGTTCTCGTTTTCAAGACGAGTGCCATAAACCAGACTCGACCAAATACCCTTTAATTAATTAATACTTTTTTTTTTTTTAAATTAATATTTATTTTTTTAATATTGAATTGATATATTACTCTCTTTTATTTATTATTAAATTATTTTATTAAGACCGAAGGGAATTGAACCCTTATAATATCCATTATGAGCGGACTGCATTAACCTATTATGCTACAGTCTTATGATGTAAATGTTTTAATCTTATCCCTGGCTATTTATTTACCCCACCCTATTATTACCACTTACACATAGTGTAGTAATAAAGGATAAGCATCTCCTCCTCTCATTCCCTTACGGCTAGCTCAGGCGGACCCAATCTAAGAATAAGATAGCAGTGCGAAGCTGGAGGGATAAAATAGTTACAACTATCATTAATAAATAAGGAAATATATAAATATATTGAGCAGTAAAGGAATCGAACCTTTTACGGCTATTAACCAATTCTTTTACAGAGAATCACCATTACCAATCGGATCACCTGCCCTTAAATATTTTATTATATTTTTATATATTAACTTCTTTTAGAATTTTATTTTGAAAGCACCTGGACTTGAACCAGAACTTTCTCCTTAAAAGGGAGACACTCCACCACTCGAGTTCTGCTTCCTAGCTAATCCTTAATTTATATTGAGCATACTTTGTTCTCTTTATAAGAAGAAGCAGCAATAAATAATTAATTATATTTTATTCTGAGTTGACCAGATTCGAACTGATATTAGCCATTACCAAAAAATGGTGTTTTCCCAAGTTAAACTACAACTCATTTTTTTATTATTTTTTTTTTTATGTTTGCTTTAGTTAAGGCCACTTAAAATAGGCTAGGGAATTAATGGAGAAATAATTAATATTTGCCGAAAACTGGAATTGAACCAATATCTAAATCTTACAAGGAATTCATTTTACCTGTTAAACTATTTCGGCCTCTGCCTTGGGAGAGAATTGAACTCACATATCTATATCTTCAGAATAGCGCTTTGACCACTAAGCAACCGAGGCTTTATTTATTTTTATTTTTTATTAAATTATAATTGGAGAAAGATAGATTCGAACTATCATATTTGTAATGCAAATACAACTGATTACCATTATCAGATTTCCCCTTTATTATATATAGAAACTCTTTTAAGAGTAAATTAATTTAAATTATTTATTATTTTAATCTATAAAATTATATTATTACTTATTTAAAAGTAATAGTAAAATTAAGGTTGTTAATTTAATTTAGATAAATATAAAAATATTTCTATAGTGCTCTGCATGTGTGATGCTGCCTTAGCTAAATTAACATAAAATTAATAACTCTTGTATTATAAACAACAAAAAATTATTTCTCTTAGTTTAATGGTTAGAACTGCATTCTTCTAAAGTGTAAATTTTGGTTCGAGTCCAAAAAAGAATAAATTAATTATAAATAATAATGATAAATAATAAATAATAATAAATAGTTATAGTGTATTACAAAATAAAATTTGTTTTAATTTTATGTTTATATATCCCTGCTATAATACTAATAATAATTATGATTATGCTACCTTAGCAATCAACCTAGCATAAAGCAGTGCCTGTTAATAGGCAATATAATTAAATTTAAGACAAGGACTTGAGCTACTTATAGGCAAAGACTTATGACAAAAGAAATATATGATAGCTTTAAAATCTTCATTGAAAGTTATTAAATATTAATAAAAACTCATTCATTTTTAACTAAATAATTAATTCTTTAATTAAAATTATGAATAATAAAAACTCCTATAGAAAAGCCCCAACTTAGCAATAAAAAATAAAGCCTCACTGCTTCCTATTCTATTAAGAAAGGATGTTACGCACTCACACTTAATGTAGTGAAAGTGAGGGAGGTAAACAGTAACTCTGCATATTATTAATATTATGAATCTATGTTTATTTTAATAAATTAATATATATCCATTGCATAAAAGTATGCCCATTTATGTAGGGTTGGGAGCCTTTGACGAGGCAATAGGAGAAATGATAACTAATTAAATACAAATGAAAAATATTTTAATAGATATATTAGCTTTTGGAACTTTACTTTCTAGTGTTTTAGTTATAACATCTAAAAATCCTGTAATAGCAGTAATCTTTTTAATCTCTGTATTTGTTAATGCTGCAGGATATTTAATCTTATTAGGTGTAGGATTTATAGGGATATCTTATATTATAGTATATGTAGGAGCTATTACTGTATTATTCCTTTTTGTAATTATGATGATTAATATAAAATTAACTGATATTTTAGAAACTGGTTCACAATATACAAAAAATTTACCTTTAGCTTTAGCAATAGGATCTTTATTTATTTATGAAATTTTTACTATAATGCCATTTAGTTTTAATAATGTATCTATAATTTCTGTATTATTAGAAACTTTAACTAATTTTAATGGTTTATTATTTAATTCTGAAATATCTAATATTAATTCTGTTAATACAGCTTATAATCCTAATATTGCTGATACTACATTTACTAATTTCTTACAAATTGAAGCTATTGGACAACACCTTTATACTACTGGAGCTTTCTTATTAATAATTACTAGTGTTATCTTATTATTAGCTATGGTAGCACCTATCTTCATTTCTAAAAATAAATCTAAATTATAATTATTTTTAATTTATCCCCCCGGGATCTTTAAATAAAAGTTAAAGTCAAGGTTGATGATAATAATTTATCAAAATATTAAAAATTTTTAATGGATAGATCACAAATGTTAAAATTAATGTATAAATTAAATAGAGTTTTTACTTTTATAAATAATAATATAAAACTTTTAAGTCTTTTATCATTAATATATACTTTAATAGGTAAAATAAAATCTAATAAGTTTACATACTTAATATATTGGTTATTAAAAGTACTTATATATGTAACAATAATAGCTAGTATTGGAGTAGTAGTTTACTTAACAGATCTAAACACTCCTATAAATACAACTTTCTCAATTTATTATGATTTATTAGAACCCTATATAGAAATTATAAAATCTGTATGGTCTAAAATAATCAATTATATTTACAATCTTTTAGATACTCCTTCAATAAACAAAAATGAATTAGAATCAGTAATGAAAGATTCAACATCACAAATTAAAGAAGGAGTTAAATCTGGTATTAAAGAAGCTTTAGATGAATTTGTAGATAAAATTAAATCTCAGGAAGATGATTTAAATAATTCTAATATTTATAAAAATCTAGCTCTTTTTAGTTCTGTGTTATTCTTTGGGTATTTCTTATTTATCTTACCTGGACCTTCAATTACTCCAGAAGCTTTAAGTGAATACAATTGGATAAATCAATCTTTAATTGAATTTAAAATTACAGTTAAAGATTTCATTCTTTATTTAATTAATAATCCTGGTAATCCTGGAGCTCCGGCTAACAATGGAGTTGATTCTCCAATTAGTCCTACAAGTACTAATACAAATTTAAATACTTATTTTCCTTTAGAACCTACCAACTCTGTAAGTAGTGAAGGTTTATCAACTGTAACCCCAAACACACCTAAACTTTCAAATATTACTATGAGTGAAGCTGCAACACAAACTACTTTAAATGGTATAACTGTTAGTAAAATGGTAGAAACTGTTAGTATTTTAAAGGATTCTTTAGGTGAAGATGAAACATCTATGATTCAAGATCATGTAACTTCATCAATAAAAAAGATTACAGATTAATTAATCTTATCCCCTTTTTGAAATAGGAGTTTTAACTTATATAATCTTATAAAAATTTTTATTTTATTTAAATCCCCCGCTTGTTTATATCCTCACTTAATATATTAGCAGTTTCAACTAACTTACTAACACTTATTCCATTTAAAGTAGTTTGTGTTGAAGCATCTACCGTTGTATTACTTACTTCCTGAAGGTAAGTTGTTAAAGCCTTGAGTAGGTGTATCAGTTAAATAAGTATTAGTAGGTGAAATAGGTGAACTATTCCCAATATTTTCTCCTCCATTACCTCCATTACCTTTAAAATTATTTAAAAAATTAATAAGATCAATTTTAAATTCAATTAAAGCATGATTAAACCAATTATATTGATTTACAACTTCTGAAGTTACAGTTGAATCAGGTAAAACGAAAATAAAGTAAACAAAAAATACAATTGAAGTAAAGAATGCAATGTTTTTTAAAGTATTAGTTTTAACTTCATCATCATTCATTTGATTTAAAGGTTCATCTAAGGCTTCTTTAACACCTTCTTTCATACCTTCTTTAATTTGTTTTTTAATATTATTAGAATTTTCAATAAATGAATCTTCAATAATAGAATTATGAATTACATCATTCCATAAATTTTTAATGATTTCAATATAAGGATTTAAAATATTATAATAAATTTCATATAAACTGTTATATGAATTAACGAAATCAGTTAAATATATAAAATAACCTACACCGAATATAATATTAAGGAATAAGAATATTTTAATTAACTTACTAATTAATTTAATAAATTTATTGTTAGTAAAAATAGAAAGTGTTTGAATTATAGCTATAATATAAAAATATTTGTTTAAGAATAAAAATATATTTTTAACTAATTTAAAAAATTCTAATAAAGGGCCTCTATTTAAATACAATTTATATTTAATTTCTGTTTAACACAGTTGATTTTAAAACTTTGTTTGTACTCGTTGATATCTAATCTTTATTAAGAATAAGACAGTTTAATATAGTAATTATATTAAATTAAGACACACTTATATTAATATTTTTTAAGATTCAACGATGTAACTCTGGATTAAATAATTTTATAATCTCTAATCCATTAAATTTATAGTTGTTGTTTCTAGAAAATATGATATTTAAGATAACAATCCATTGAATTGTTGTAAGGGGGGTTAATTATTAAATAAAATTAAATTAGTAAGGTGCTATATCAAAAGCAACTAATATACTAGGTACTAATATAATGAATGCCACAGCTATAGGTAATAAATTTAACCAACATAATTCAATTAAAGCATCATATCTTAATCTAGGTAAAGTAGCTCTGAACCAAACGAACATAAAACAGAATATACAAGTTTTAAGACCTAATACTATAGATGTAATATTAATATAAGATTCATTTACAAATAATTCAGGGAAATTATAACCACCTAAGAAGAAAATAGCTGTAATAGAACTAAATAATACTATAGAACAATATTCAGCTAAGAAGAAAAATACAAATGGTACACTTGAATGTTCAGTGAAGAAACCAGCTACTAATTCTGATTCCGCTTCTTGTAGATCGAAAGGAGTTCTAGAAGTTTCCGCTAAGATAGAAATGAAATAGAAAACAAATACAGGTAATAAAGGTAAAATAAACCATACAGCTTGTTGACTTTCTATTATTGTTGTAAAATTAAAAGATCCTGTTAGTAATATTATTATTAATACTGCTGAACTTAATATTAATTCATAACTTATCATAGCTGCTGTAGATCTTAAAGATCCTAAAAAAGCATATTTAGAATTAGCACTCCATCCCGCAAATAATATACCATATACTCCTAAAGATGATAAAGCTAAACTATATAATACTCCTAATGAAAAATCTGAAATTGTTAATCCTTCTCCAAAAGGAATCACTCCCCAACCTAATAAACTAAAAATTAAAGCTGATACTGGTGCTAAATAAAATAAAACTTTATTAGATTGAGAAGGTATAACTGTTTCTTTAAGAATTAATTTTAAAGCATCACTAAAAGGTTGTAAAAGTCCATAATAACCTACAGTATTTGGTCCAACTCTTCTTTGCATAGCAGCTAATTGTTTTCTTTCTATTATTGTCATGAAAGCTACAGATAATAGTACAGGTAATAATATTATTAATACATCCATTAAATTTATTAATAAATCTAATATATTAGATATTAAATTATTATTTATCATTGGTAGTTTTTATTATTCATAATTTTAATTAAAGAATTAATTATTTAGTTAAAAATGAATGAGTTTTTATTAATATTTAATAACTTTCAATGAAGATTTTAAAGCTATCATATATTTTGTAGCCCAATTACGCACCCTTGATCTTGATCTCCGATCATCCTGCGCTATAGCCATTGCAAGCATAGGATGCATTAATTAAAAAAATAAATTAAATAGACTAAAGAGAGTCCGAAGGGCTGGCCTTTAATAATTATTATTTTGTAATACACTATAACTATTTTATTATTATTTATAATTTAATTTGTATATTTTATTGTTTTATTTTGTTTGCTGATTATTCTCTTTTGGACTCGAACCAAAATTTACACTTTAGAAGAATGTAGTTCTAACCATTAAACTAAGAGAAATGATTAAATGATTTTTTGTTGTTTTACAAAATGAATTTTCTGGTCTACACTAGGTCAACTCCCTTATATATTTTTTTATGCTAAATTATATTTTATTTTTTTATAATTTAATTTAAAAAGCGTACTTGCAGTCCCTTAGCTTTAGCTATAATGTAGGCGGTTAACAATAAATAAGAAAAACACTGGGTGCTGGGAAATTAGAATAGAAATATTTTTATATTTATCTAAATTAAATTAACAACCTTAATTTTACTATTACTTTTAAATAAGTAATAATATAATTTTATAGATTAAAATAATAAATAATAATAAGGGAAAATAAACTATTAAGTTAATAGCCGAAAAAAGGAATCGAACCTTTATTATACCGTCATGAATGGTATGTTTTAACCTATTAAACTATTTCAGCTCAAAATTTTTTACTTAATTCTTTTAAATTAATTTATTAACTAATTAACCCTTTTGATTGCTATTGCTTTTATCTCCCTATTTTAATTATAATCTAAAAACCTATATTTAAAATATTTTAATTAATAATTATTCAGTGATCGTAAAAATGTAGTTAGTCTATTATCATTCAATCTATTGCAGATATTATGAATTAACACTTTACCTTCACCTGTTAAATGTTTACCCTCTTTTCTTAGTAAAGTTACAGTCTTCCAATCCATGTGATCTAATCCTTTTTCGATATAAAAGTTAAACTATCAAGGAAAAGTATGAAAGCATTTAGGATATAATCTAATCTTGATAAGGTTAAATATATAAAAGGTTTAAAATAATTATATACATCTTTCTGATCAATATGAATAAAGTTACTCGATTTTTTTTAAGTTCTAGAAAATTTTCAGGGTTCAGATTGTTAAGGAATAGAGCCATAGCTTCAATAACTGCTTTTTTTTTTAGTTATTATTTGTCCTAATCTAAATGTTAATACAAAAGTTTGTTTTCTAACATAGAAGCCTTCAATAAAACCTAACAACTAATAAGAAGTAATATTGATTTTATGGTCAGTAGGTAGAACAAAAGATACCCTATTCATTTCGATTAATCTCAGCAAATTGGCCTTTTAGCTACTTCCCTTGAACTTGATACAATTTTACTTTTAATATCTTTTTTTAGGGTAAACTTGACCAATTCTAGTTGATAAATACTCAAGCAAAGGTCCATCATCCCTATATAATTTGATTTAAACACAAATTTAAATGTAAACGGTCTATTATTTCTTGCTAATATTAGAAAGCAACCCTCTACAAAGCCTGTTAATCTTTCATTTAGATCAAAGTAACTCATTTTATCTCCTATGTTTTTTTAGATTTAGATGAAAATTGTCTAACTTTTATTAAAGAGTGGTTATGAATTCTGGCAGCGTTAGAGTTAATACCATATCCTCTTTTACTTGCTGTTGGTGATCGGAGTGCATCCTACCTTATAAAGGTTGCGTAGATGGGGGATAATTAATTTTTATTCTGTAGCAAGATCCATTAAAGTATTTTCTATTAAACCTACCATTGGAACGATTATAATAAACCAAGCAAAGTAGAATGCAGTAGCCACTTGACCAATTTCAACATAAGGTGTGTTAGGGTGTTGGCTTCCAATCCACATTAGGATAAAGAAGTTAACAACGAAGGCCCAGAAGAAAAATTTCATAGCTGGTCTGAAACCCATTCCTCTAATTCTAGATACATCAGTTAAAGGTAAAACTAATAAAATTAATAATGAACCAAACATAGCTAAAACTCCTAATAATTTATTAGGAATAGATCTTAATATAGCATAGTAAGGTAATAGATACCATTCAGGTACAATTGAAGGTGGTGTTTGCATTGGATTAGCAGGAATATAATTATCACTGTGTCCTAATAAGTTAGGATAATAGAATACTAAAATAGATAATACTAATAAAAATAAGAAAATAGTTACTAAATCTTTAAAAATAAAGTAAGGATGAAAAGCTAATCTATCTGTATTAGATGTGATTCCATTAGGATTATTTGATCCATGAATATGTAAAGCAATTAAGTGAGCTACAACTAAAGCAGCTAATATGAAAGGTAATAAAAAGTGTAATGAGAAGAATCTATTTAATGTAGCATTACTTACACTAAAACCTCCCCAAATTAATTCTACTAAATCTTGACCAAATACTGGAATAGCACTTAATAAATTAGTAATTACAGTAGCACCCCATAAACTCATTTGTCCATAAGGTAAAACATATCCTAAGAATGCTATAGCCATCATTAAAACTAATATTATTACTCCTATTGACCATAATAATACTCTAGGTGATTTATAGGATCCATAATATAATCCTCTTCCAATATGTGCATATACAAAAATAAAAAAGAATGAAGCTACATTAGCATGGCAATATCTAATGATATAACCTGCATTAACATCTCTCATTATGTGTTCTACTGATGAAAACGCAAAATCTACATGAGGTTGATAATGCATTGCTAAAAAACTTCCTGTTAAAATTTGTATTACTAAACAAGTTCCTAATAAAGAACCAAAGTTCCATAAATAAGATATATTTGCTGGTTCTGGTGAATCAATTATATAAGAATTAAATAATCTAAGTAAAACATGCGATTTTAATAATCTCATTTTTGTTTTTTAATTATAAATTTAACATTACTATTTTAAAAATTAAAATTAAATAATGAATAAATTAATTTTAGTTTTGCCCTTTATTTATAGACAGGTAAAGTAAAGAACATTAAATTTATCAATAATTATATTTATAAATTAATTTTTAATTAATGAAAATTGAGATAAAAATTAATATTTATTATATTAAGTTAATAAATAATTTAACTTATATATTAATATATTAATAATAATAATAATATTATTAGTTTTATATTTATTTTGTATGACACTATAACTATTCTATAATTTATTATAAGCCCAAGAAGATTTGAACTTCTACAGATTCCTCATCAAGAAATTATTCTACCGTTAAATTATAGGCTTTATTTACTTTTGATATTTATTTTATTTTTTTTATTATTTATTTTGGCCTACTATTCTTTAGCCCTAGATTTTTCAATATTAATTAAAAAGAAGCTCCTACCCTTACTATTCCATCCTATGCATTATGAATTAGCAGTATAAAGGTGTGGTAAGAAAAATATTACTTATTTTTTTTATATTTTTATTATTCGGACTATAAAATTATATTGAATAAATTAAATATAAAATAATTGGGTTTAAATTTTCCCTATAATAATAAAATAATATTTATTACTAATCGCTTCTTTTAAGATATTTATTTTTTAATATAAAGATTATTAAATCAATTACTATTTAATAAAAGAATAAAGTTTAAGAAACAAAAATAAAAAGAGTTAAGTTTACAGAAGGTTCTGTAGTAGACCTGCAAAGTCTATCAAATTAGAGTTCAATTCTCTCTTAACTTTGTATAGGGGAGTAGTATAGGGGAGTAAGTTATAGTTGGGGAGTGGGGTACAGCCCACCAAATAAGGTAGTAGTAGAGTACTAGGAGTAAAGTTTTATATTTAAAACTAAGACTACTAGGAGGATAATACTAGGTAGACTATTCTACTATACTATCTACTTAAAGACAACTAATATTTATGGGTTTAAAACCTTATTTAACTTATTTTTAATCTAAGGTTAGTTATATTTTAAAGCTATTTAGTCCTATACCCCATTTAAAAATATAAAAGAGTAAATATATAATAGATGTATTTATGTTAATAAAACTTAATTATTATACTTTAATTTTAACATTTAAATATAAATGTGAGTTATAATAGTTATATAAGTTTATTAATGAGGTATAACCTCCTGGATTCTATTAATTAGAATCAAATCTATAAGATATTATCAAAAAATATAAATGAAAAACAAATTAACATTAAAAGTTCTAAAACAAGAATTAGAACAATTAAAAGCATCTAAAAGTAAACTTCCAGTTGAAACACATAATTCAAATATAGGTGGACAAGGTATTAAAGGTTCATATATTCAAAATCTACATATGAAATCATCAATGTTCTACTTATGGTTATTATCATGGGTAATATTTTTTATGCACAAGATTCCATTTATTGGAAGAATTACTACACTATTATCATTATATTATGGTAGAACTACAATATGGAAAATATTAGTTAAAGTTAGAAAAGTTTTTGTAATCTTTAATGCCATAATAGGAGTTTATATGGTATACCATACAGTAGGATTTAGTTTCGATAACATATTAGTAGGTATATCTGCAATGGGACACGAATACTTACAATTGTTACATAATTTTTCTTATAGATTATTTAATTGGTTTATAGAATTATTCGATCATAAAATAGTACCTAATGTACCAACAGATCCAAAAAACCCAAAATCAATTATTTCAAAATTTACTAATCCAAATTTTAATTCAACAAGTACAGCTCCAATTGATAAATCTGTATTTAATCCTTTTTCTAATCAACCTTCAGGTGATTTCTCTTTAAGAGAATTATATAAAAATCCTGTTAATATTAATATTAACACAACTCCATGGTACAGAGATTTAAGTACTTGGTTATGGATAGGTGGTATATTGTGTACAACAGCTTTTATATATTCAGGATACAAATTTTTAACTGATCCAACATATATTGAAAATTTATTTAGTGCAAGTACTACACCAACACCAGATGATATAACATTAAATGATAATAGAGTTACCAAAGGATTAGGATCTATTACTAATAGTATTGGTAAAGCATATAGTTATACATTGAATAAACTAAATCCATTTAATTGGTTCAGTAGTAATATTGATATAAATATTCAATTTAAAACGTTTTTAGAAAAACAGAGTGATATGGTAACAGCGGATAGAAGATATTAACCATTTACGGAAATTAACCCTTTTCTACCTTGGTATCAACAATTAAAAATACATCTATTCGGTGAATCTGTATCAGAATCATTAGAAAGATTTAAATGTAGACAGATAGCAGATAGAATTTATGATAGCTTACAAGTAAGTAAAGGTAAGTTTAGAGATGTAGTAGGATTAACTCCAATATCTACACCTACACCAAATCATTGGGTTGGAAGTGTTGGAATTAATACACCTACAATAGGTTCAGGAATTAATACACCTACAATAGGTTTTAACTATTATGAATCAATTCATTTAGAAAACCTTAAAACTAGTTTACCTTCTTTACCTAAAGAAACTTTAAGTCTACTAGGAAGTAGTGCAGATTGGTTAAATAATGATACTACAATACCATCAACAAGTAAAGCTTTATATTCAGAATCTACATATGAAATCATCAATGTTTGTGTTATGGATTATTACTGGTGTGTTATCATATGCTCATAAGATTCCATTTATAGGAAGAATTATTACATTATTATCATTGTATTATGGTAGAACTACAATATGGAAAATACTAATAAGAATAAGAAAATTATTTGTAATGTTTAATGCCATAATTGGTGTATTTATAGTATTTAAAACCACAGGTTTTAGTTATGATAACGTTTTAGCAGGGTTTGCTGGTATGGGACATACATATTTAGAGATTTTTATTAATTTCACTAAGAGATTATTTAATTGGTTCTTTGAATTATTTGATTATAAAATAGTACCTGGTGGAAATCCACCTAAAACACCTAAAATACCTAATGGAGGTATTTATTACCCCAGAGGTGTAGATCAAGGTTGGTATAATAAATTATATGATACAAGTAAGTTTACTAATGATTGGTTTAAAGGTCCACTTAATATTAACATTAACACAACTCCATGGTATAAGGATTTAAGTACATGGTTGTGGTTAGCTGGTATAGCTTCAGCTTTAGGTTTGTGTTTTGTAGGTTATAAATTAGTTTCAGATCCCACATTCATTGAGGAATTATTTAAAAAAAGTAATGATAGTGGTGGTCCAACAACTAATATAGCTCCAGCAGTTTCACTAAATAGTTCAGCAGATAGTTCACCAGATATAAACTTATTTTCCAAGGTTACCAAAAGCTTTGTAAGTTTATTAAATAATACAACTAAAAAGTTAAATCCATCTTATTGGTTCACATCAACAATTAATCCTGAAATCGTTGAAACAGCTTTTAAAGATCAACAGTACAGTTCTAGTTATGATAAAAGATACTATCCTTTCACAAATGTAAATCCATTCAACTCATGGTTCGATAGAGTGAGAATTGCTATATTAGGTGAAACAGTTGCTGAAAAAGCTGAAAGAATCGAGATTAGATCCTTAATTTGGGAAAGTCTTATGCCATCTAATAGAATTAACACACCATCAATATCAGGTTCATCTACACCCCTTATAGGAAATGTTGGATTAGGTATTAGTAAAATTTCTGGTAGCAACTTTTTAGATGCTATAGAAACTTCAACTTCATATCAAACAACATGGAATAAAATTGCTTCACTACCAGCTACTCCTAAAGCACCATTATCACCATTACCAGGTTTAGGAGATGTTATACCTTCATGGAAAGATCATACTATTAAACCTGAAAACATATCCGAGTATTTTGGTAAAGGGAAATACCCTGAAAGATCTTATGCATGGATAGTTACAAATAGAGGTAAACATAAATAATGTCTAGTGTTATTACAACCTCAATAATTACTTAAAGAATAAAACCTTTATAAAATAAGGTAAAAAGTAAAATTCTGTAGGGTGATCCTCTTGGTTAAAGATTATAATCTTTGACTAGTAACTAAAATAAAAAATTAAAAATAATGATAAAAAACCAATCATATTCAATTAACAATCAATTACTTAACCACGATTTATTATCATCATATATTTCTAGATTTTGGGATGAAGTATTTTCACCTCTAATTCTTAAAGGTGCTGATAAACATCTAATGATAATGGTAAAAGTTTCATTCAATCAACCTAAAATTGATTATGCCTATAGAACTTTAGGTTTTTTAAGAAGTGTTAACCATTCAGAAAAAGAATTATTTACTGATTACTTATCAGAAAGATTAGCATACTTAAACGAATCATACACATCTAATCCACTAGATAAAATCAATTTCTCTTATATTGAAAAAGATGGACTAGCTCCTGAAGATAGTAGAAAACTGCTACAAGATCTAACAGATACAAAGTTAACATTCCATAATTTTAATAATATGGAATTACCTATCTCTATGATTCCATCAGATTATGGTATTATTATTACAAAACCTGCATTGTATGAAACATTTACAAGATATATTGTAAGTAATAATAAAAAACTGTTTCAAATAGATATTTCATTAGATGGTTTAATAAACAATGTAACAATATTAGGTCTATCAGATTTAAAATGGACAGATACTAATTTACCTGGTGGGTTCGGATTCAAGAGAGAAATCGGTAAATCAACTAAATATTTCTTAGATGGAGTAAATGTTCTTAATAAACAAATGTTACCAGCTAAAGCATTTAAAAGACAGAGTACTGACAGGAAAGTCGGGGGAGCAATTGTAACATTAGATATTGAAACTATCAATGATAATGGTAAATTAATTCCTTATTTAATTTGTGCTTATAATGGTAGTGATTATATAACTTCATATGCTCAAACAAAACCATCACAAGTTCAACAAGAGTTATTTTCTAATTTTATTAAACAATTGTTATCTAATTCATTTAGTAATGATAAAAATATTACAGTATATGCACACAATCTTTCTGGATTTGATGGAATCTATTTAATGAAACAATTACTTCCATTTGGTAAAGTTACTCCATTATTATTAAATGGTAAATTAATGTCAATTAATCTAAAAACTACATCTGGTAAAAAAAGTTATATTTAAAGATTCATATCTATTATTACCACTATCACTTAGACTGTTATGTAAAGCATTTGACGTTGGAACACCTAAAGGATACTTTCCATTTTTATTAAATAATATTTTCTATTCAGGAGTATTACCTAAATTAGAATTGTGGAGTGGTATCTCTCAAGCTGTGTACAATTCAATTAAACTTGAACATAAAAATAAAATGTGGTATTTCCAATTAGAAGCTATTAAATATTGTAAACTAGATTGTCAGAGTCTTCATGAAGTATTAACAAAATTTAATGAATTAATTTATAGCAACTTTAGTATTAATATCCATAAACCATTAACTCTGCCGGCATTAGCAATGAGAATATATAAAGCTCACTTTATGCCTAAAGATACTATTTACCAATTAACTGGAGAAGTAGAACAAAATATTAGACTTTCATATACTGGAGGTGCTGTGGATGTATATATACCACATAACAGAGTAACACCTTTCTTTAGTAATATTTTAGCTAAATTTAAAAAACTATTTTATTATGATGTTAATAGTCTATACCCTACTGTAAAGGCTAATATGGATATGCCTATTGGTAAACCCATTGCATTTGAAGGTAACATTAGATTAGTGGAACCAGATGCATTTGGTGTATTCTATTGTAAGATTACTTCACCTGAATATTTAAAACATCCCTTATTACAAAAAAGAATTAAAGGTAAAGGTACAGTAGCTGGTTTAGGTACATGGCATGGATGGATTTCATCTAGTGAAATGGATAATGCAATAAAATATGGGTACCAATTTGAAATAATTAAAGGTTATCAATTTGAAAGAGGTAATATCTTCAAAGATTATGTAACAAAATTATATGAACTTAGATCACAGTTTGCTAAATCACACCCTATGAATCTAATTGCTAAATTATTAATGAATAGCTTATATGGTAAATTCGGTATGAGATTAGATAAAACTATTACAGAAATTATTAACTTGAACACTGATGAAGGTAAAATTGCATTTAAAGAACTATTGGATACAGTAGGTGAAAGTATACAAGATTATATTGAATTAGATAATAATAAATATCTTTTTGTTAGAAATAAACTATCTAATGTATTTAATGAAGATTCATACCACAGTTCAGATGTAAACATTGCCATTGCTTCTGCTATAACTGCAGGTGCCAGAGTCCACATGTCTATATTTAAAAATAATCCTCTATTTAACCTATATTATTCTGATACCGATAGCATCTTTATTGATATGCCTTTACCATTAGAGTTTATTGGTAAACAATTAGGACTTTTAAAATTAGAATATGTAATTAATAAAGCAGTGTTCTTAGCTCCTAAAGTTTATGGCTTAGTTATTGAAAATGGAGTTGAAGTTATTAAAATTAAAGGAATTACTGAAGAAGTAACATCTAAAATTCACGTAAATGATCTTGAATATCTATTAATTCAAGATTCAAATAAAGTGTTTAATCAACATAAATGGTATAAAAGCTTAGTTAAAGGTGAAATTGGTATATCTGATGTCTTATATAACCTTAAAGTAACCTCTAACAAAAGAGCTACTATTTATAAAGAAGATGTATTTAATAGTACAGAACCTTTATTTTATGATGAATTAGATAAATAATTTTACCTAAAGAATGAAAAAATGGTCAGAGACCAGACAATTGTTAACATCAAGTCTACTTGATAAATTAGTAATGCTAAACTTAATACTTTGCAGTATGTACATTCGCATCCTATTTAGAAATGATCTATTTCTTATAAACAGTTTTTTCTTTAGTTACCTTACCTAGTCCTAGCTATTGCAAGGCGACTAAAAAAAGTGCTCCACTTTTCGAAGGTGCCTGACCTATAAATAGGTATAAGCAAACCAGCCTCCTCCCCTCTATTTTTTATATAGAGGAGCCACTCTCTGCATCTTCTACGCAAGGGAGTGCTTAGCACCTAAAATGCCTACCCATTAGGGTGGGAATGATCAAAAAAGAAAAAAAAAGGAGGAGTGTACCTAAGACCAAACAAAGACTTAGGCAAACTATTGATAGTATCCAGAGGTTAGATTCTTGCTTTATATACATTCAGCGCTTATCTATTATGTTTGTGGCTACCCAACTATGCTTACTGATTTTAGGTGATTATAATTCTTTAAATAATATTTAATTAAAAATAAAACTTAAATAATAAATAATTAAATTAAAAACTTCAACAATTGGTACACTAGAGAAACACAGCCTATTGATCCTTTCGTACTAGAAGGTCTGCCTCCTTTTACTATTTGTCCCTCCAGAAGATAGGGACCATACTGACTCACGTCGTATTAAACCCAACTCGCGTACCCTTTTAATCGGCGAACAGCCGAACCCTTCCCAGCTTCTTCCCCGGGAGGATAGGATGAGTCGACATCGAGGTGCCAAACAGCCGGGACAATGTGTACTCTCGCCGGCTATCAGCCTGTTATCCCTAGCGTAACTTTTATCGATTGATCCCCGTCTATTCCATAATATAGCGAGGGGTCACTAAGCCCTACTTACGTATCTGTGCGACTTCTAGGTCTTTCAGTTAGGCATGCTTTCCGCCTTTACACTCTGCATAACCGTTCACTGGTTAATTGATCTCCATTCAATTTCTAGCTATACCTTTTGAAATATTGTGAATTTTTTTATATATTAAAAATTTGTTTAATAAATTATTTTCTGTCTGGATATTATTAAATTAAATCCCTCTTACACTAGAACTCTCTGAGAGAGAAAGCAAAATTTAGAATAAATAAAATAATATTTATTATTTGAAAAAAAATATAAATATTTGGATGTACTTTGTTACTTTATTAAAGACGACCGCCCCAGTCAAACTGCCAATTAGTCAACTATCCCTTTAATTATAAATTATAAGGTAAACATAAACCCAACCCCAGTTTTAAGGTCTTCCAACGTATTACTACGCAATTCTATCGACAGCCTAATTGCTATTAACTTAAGGTTGTTGTAGATCGATGTGATAACTAACTACAGTAAAGCTGCATAGGGTCTTCCCGTCCACCTGGAGGCAATCCGCATCTGCACGGATAATTCAATTTCACTGAGCAAGTTGTAGAGACAGTGAGACCATCGTTACACTATTGATACCAGACCACATTTAATGGCCAACTGATTTTGCTACCTTAGGATCCTCATAGTTAAGACCGCTATTAACCAGACTTTCAATTAGTAACAGTTTCCCATTACCTCTTTTATGTTAATGGCATTGGGCAAATTTCATCCAGAATACTATGATTTACATCATTGCTCTGAATTGTGTTTTTAGTAAACAGTCGGGGCCTCCGATTTTGTGACACCACCATAAATATTTTATATTTAAGTGGTTCCTCTTATTGTCAAACTTATGAGGAGAACTTGCCGAGTTCCTTAACAACTTTTAGCTCTACGCCTTAGTATTCTCTACTTACGAACCTGTGTCGGTTTAGGGTACGGTAGAAATTCTTATATTAATTAAAGATTAATGTTTAATAATAATTAAAAATAAGTAATACATTATTTTCCTGGTCCTTCCCTTACACTAAAGTATAGGGTAATTTAAATAATAAAAATATTAAAAAAATATTGATTAGGACTTTCAGTAAATTACTCATCAGCCAAAACTTTGGTTTTGGACCTTAGAGGCCGCATTAACATGAGACGGTTCAACCTTTTCTCATAACCCTTTCGTATTCGGCGAGAAGTATTATAACTTCTTTTTTCGTTACTCATGTCAGCATTATCTCTTCAGTTACCTTTAAACAATGAAACACTGTTCTATCATTAGTATTACTGAATGTTCTACTACCTAGATTAAGAATAAATATTAATAAATTCTTAACCAACACGATATCGGTTGATTATTTAGACCCGTTAAATTTTCGGCGCTACAATCTTATTCATCATTCCATTTAAAAATAAATAGTATTAATGAAGGGCTGCTACGTTGTTACAACGGTCATTAAAAGATAGCGACTACCAGGCTCACTTTACAGCTGCATTCAATTTGTTACTTCCTTAATTTCACTTAATAATCATTTGGGACCTTGATTTCGTGTTCTCGGCTGTTTCCGTCTTGACTACCCAACTTAGCATGAGCAGTCTGAATATCTACCATCAATTTATGTACTTCCGAGATTCGCTTCCATTGGTAAGATTTTCGAGGTCCCCGCAACCTAAACGCCTCATAGTTTTTATTTTATGATTTGTTGGGAATTGCCGTGCTGTACCTCCATAAATTTTGTATAGATGTCATACTTACATATGTTTCGTAGAAAACCAGCTAGCACAAGGTCAGATTGGCATTTCACCGCTTTCCAAAACTCTTCGGAGAATTATGCAACATTCACCCGTTCGATCCATTATAATCTGGTCTTGGAAAGATCACCTTGCTTCGGGTCTAATAGAAGTAACTTATCCATCACTATTTCCTAGGCAATATTAGCTTATTTTGTAAGGTAATATCTTACTTCTATTTATCACATTATTTTCATTTTCACATGTTACCATTTGTTTTATTAGGTGTTTAGTTATTCTTATTATTTTCATAACTAGAGGCTCACTAAACATAAAACTTATGTTACAATGCTAATTCTTACGATAAGTTATAAATAAAAATTCTTAATTATTTTGATTTAATTAAGCTAGTAAGTCCAGTCGCTTTCGCTAAGGCTTTAAACCTTGCTACTCCTATTAACTTGCTGACCCATTATGCAAAAGGTACGCCGTCATTTTTTTATTAAAACTTCGACTGCTTATAGGGTTACTAATTCAAATCTATTTCACTATGTTAATACAATACTTTTCAAACTTTCCTTTACAGTACTTTTCGCTATTGCTAAATTTATAATACTTAGCCTTAGAGGATGGTTCCCCTTTATTCCGACAAGTTTTCTCTCATCGTACTTTTTATTTAGTTTGATTATAAATCTACAGGACTTTCACCTTTTTTAGTTATCTTTATTTTAATTTTATTTTAAATATTGATAGATTTTCAATTTATAATTTTTACTAGGCTAATCCGATTTCACTCACCATTACTTTCGGAGTCTCGGTTGATTTCCTTTCCTTTCCTTACTAGAATGATTTGCTTCAGGAAGTTTTTATATAAAGGTTTCCCTTAGGATCGCCACATTATTTTTTATTCAAGTTTATATAATTATTATAAATAATATTTTTTTTTATTCAAGTTTATATAATTATTATAAATAATATTTATTATAAGTTTATTGAATTTGTGGCTTTTGGCTTACACCTCCTTTTTTATAAATTTGCTAGTTATCCTTAATAACCCCTTTTAATTACTTTGATGTTATTACTATATTGTCATCGATACTTTTATATGTTTATTTTTTTAATTAAATATTTTTAATAATTAGATAATTTATAATATTATAATAAATAAATAATTTATATATTCTCCTGATCTCGTTCACCCTGTCATAGGCACAGCTTCGCTCCCTTTGGGTGCCATTATATTTTTATATAATAGTACAAGTAGAATAGCATAAGTAGAATGCATAAAAAAAGACTACTTCGTACCGTAGCAAGAAATACCATAGCTCCACTAGTCTTTAGGAGTATAATTACATTTTAACTTATATTTTTATTCATTTATTTTGAATTTGAATCCATCATATGAAATAATGAGCCTTTCAAATTATAAACGAGCCTTTCCAGATTCGAACTGGGACCTCCTCAATTGACAATCGAGTACTCTACCTATTAAGCTAAAAGCCCTGTATTAAGTTTATAAATGATTATTAAATAAAATAGATTAAATTAATAAATATAATTTATTTTTCAAGAGCGAGGTGAGTCGAACACCTACCGATGATTTTGGAGATCGCCATACTAACCAATTGATACTACACTCTTATACTTCAATAATTCAATAATCTCTTTTAAATTAATTTAATGTTAAACTTATAACACTTTTTATTTTAATCCTATTGATTTACCTACAAAATTAAATATTAGTTACTTAGATCATTAACTTTTGGATAGAAATATTTAATGAAATCAAGGAATCAAAACATTTAATGTTAATGTGTAAAGTTCAATTTACAGATGAAACAATGGGTTATAGAACCTTAGGTCATTTAAGAAAAGTAAACTTTGAGGATAAGGAACTATTTATAGATTACTTAAGTCAAAGATTATCAATATTAATTGATTCATATATCACACTACCCATTTCAAATATCATCTTCTCATATATAATAAAAAAAGGTAAAACTTTAGATAAAGGTAGAGCAGTCTTACAGGATATATCAGATAAACCAGTGTCTTTCCATAATTTTAATAATATGAATTTACCAATAACAATGAATCCATCAGAATATGGAAAAATAGTATTAGATAATTATGTACAAGAGGGTGGAGAAAACTTTCATAGATATATAGTAATCAATGGTGATAAAACTTTTAGAATTGATGTATCTAAAAATGGATTTACAAATAAAGTAAAAATATTAGGTAATATTGATTTAGAATGGGTAGATTCACTTATCAAAGAAGAATCTAATTCTTTCATGAGAGAAATTAAAAAATCAACAATTTATTTCATGGATGGAGAAGTAATTCTAAGAAAACAAGTGTTACCTGCTAAACCATTCAGAAGACTAATGAAAGAAGATAAAATGGTTAACGACTTTCTCACATTCGATATCGAAACAATTAAAGTTATTGGTAAATTAGAACCTTATTTAATTTGTGCATACAATGGACAAGATTATATATCTAGTTATGGTAAAGATCAAAAAACATTATTTAAATCATTCATTGATCAATTATTATCTAAAATTAAACCTGGAATAACTTATATTTATGCACATAATTTATCTGGATTTGACGGAATATTTATTATGAAACATTTATTAGAATATGGAAAAATAGAACCTTTATTATTCAATGGAAAATTAATAACTATTAAAGTATTAATTAATGGTAATAAAAAATCAGAAAATAAAACAATAATCTTTAAAGATTCATATCTATTACTACCATTATCCTTAAGAAAATTATGTACAGCATTTAAGGTAGAAGCTCCTAAAACTTTCTTTCCATTTTTATTAACTAATATCTACTATAGTGGAGTATTTCCAAAATTTGAATACTGGACTGGAATATCATTTTCTAAATTTGAAAATTTAGTAAGTGAATATAAAAATAAAATGTGGAGTTTCGAACAAGAAGCTATAAAATATTGTAAACTAGATTGCCAGTGCTTACATGTAGTATTAACTAAATTTAATGAATTAATATTTAATGAATTTAATATTAATATTAATAAACCATTAACATTACCATCTTTAGCAATGAGAATATATAAAACACATTATATGCCAGAAAATTCATTATATCAAATGTTAGGTAGACCTGAATGGAATATTAGAGAATCATATACAGGAGGAGCAGTGGATGTATACATTCCACATAATAGAATTACTACATTTTTAGAAAAAGTTATAATATTTTTTAAAAAATTATATTACTATGATGTAAATAGTCTATATCCTTTTGTTATGGCTAATAATAATATGCCTATTGGAAAACCTATTGCTTTCGATGGAGATATCAGAAATAATGATCCAAATGCTTATGGTTTCTTTTTATGTAAAATTACTTCACCTGAATATTTAGCACATCCTATTCTACAAAGAAGAATTAAAACTCCTAATGGACTTAGAACAATTGCTGGTCTAGGTTCATGGGAAGGTTGGATTTATTCTGAAGAAATGGATAACGCTATAAAATATGGTTATCAATTCGAAATAATTAAAGGTTATGAATTTAAAAAAGGTAATCTATTCAAAGATTATGTATTAAAAATGTATGAATTAAGATTGCATTATCCAAAAGGAGATGCAATGAATTTAATTGCTAAACTTCTAATGAATAGTCTTTATGGTAAATTTGGTATGAAACTTCAATCAACTGAATTAGCAATATATAATTGCTCTACAGAATCAGGTAAAGAATCATTAAAAGAACATATACAACTATTTCAAGAATCAATAGCAGATTTTATTCAAATTGAAAATCATTTTTTAATTATAAGAAATACTATGTTAAGTATAAATTATAATGAAAAGGAAGATAAGTATCATGGACAAGATATTAATATTGCAATAGCCTCAGCAATTACTGCTGGTGCTAGAGTACAAATGTCATATTTTAAAAATAATCCTAATTTAAAGCTTTATTATTCTGATACAGAAAGCGGTGTAATTGATCAACCTTTACCTGAATCAATGGTAGGTAATGAGCTAGGACAACTGAAACTGGAACACGTAATTAACAAGGCTGTATTCTTAGCCCCAAAAGTTTATGGACTAGTGGATATAGATGGAAAAGAAGTAATCAAAGTTAAAGGAATAACTCATAATGTAGCTTCGGAAATTCACTTTTATGATCTTGAAAAATGACTTATTAAAGAATCATCAAGAGTCTTTACACAAGAAAAATGGTTCAAAAAAGTTATTGAAGGTGAAATAACTGTAAGTGATATGGCTTATACTTTAGAAATTACTTCTAATAAAAGAGCTCCAATCTATAAAAATGAAGATGGAATTGAAATCTTTAATTCTACTAGACCATATTACTATGATGAAATAACATCAAAATAAATTATCCCCTCAACTAATCATAATATTCAATGAATGATCTCTGATCACCCTAAAGGATTTATTATTATTTTATATAATGTTTAACTTATTTAATGAACTAGGTTTAATTATTAGATTAATAATTGTTTTTATATTTATTAACATAATAGTTTTTATAGTTAAATTTTTTCATTTTTAACTTCATATTCTTTACAATCTATAGATGTAGATGTATTTACAACTAAAGATAATAAAAATGATTTTTATTTATTTAAAAATCTAAATTCATTTAAATCAGAAGATGATTTAAAATTAATAATAGAAGCTATTTTACATTTATTAGCTAATATTTATTCTAAATACCCAAATGAAGTTTTTAGATTTTCAATTGTTTTTGGTGTAGTAGAACATACTAGTAATAATAGATATAAAATTTGTGAAGTTTGCTACTTTTACTATTATGTGAATCAACCATTAACAGTTAATGATTTATATAATTTAATTAACTGGTTTTATTATAGTCATAACAATTTATACGATATTGTAGCTGTCGTAAAAAGAGAATCTAACTAAAGTTACTAACGAATAATTTCATGCTTTAGCACAAGTAGATTATATTGATTTTTGCTCTCTATCAGACTCGAACTGATAATTATAGACTGACTATTCTGATAATTTACCTTTAAAAAAGAAAGCTTTATTTTAAAATATTTTTTATATGAGCAATATATACGGACTTTATAAACCGGGGATAATTAATATTATTTATATTTTTGCTAGATATTTAATATCTTGACCCCAGAGAGAGGGAGGAGATTAGTTACTCTATAAATCTTCTTCTATTTTCTGCTATGTATATATACATGAGATGTACTGAGGTTTTTGTAAACTATTTTTAGTTTAATGAAGTTAGTAATCGGAGTGCATCCTTATAAAGGTTGCGTAGATGGGGGATAATTAAGCTTATTCAATGTCTAATATTGTAAATCTATTTTAAGTTATCAATGATTTTACCTTTATCATAGTATTCAAGCATCAAGGTCTATTTGGTAATACATTTTCTAAAAGGCTGATAAAATTAATTTATTATAATTAAAAAAAGATATGTCCCATAGTTACAGTAATACTAAATGAACCTCTTTTATTTTTATTAGAAAATCTAGCACTATCAACAAATTGAGCTTTACCTCTAGCTAATGTACCTCTTTGTATAGTTTTAACTGTTAATCTTGGTACAACTTTTTGTGTTAATAATCTTCCAGCTACTCTGATTTTAAAACCAGATAAGTAAGAAGGTATAATAGAATATTTATTAATAAATTTATTAGTATTTTTAATTTTAGCAATAGAAAATAAATTTTTAATAATAAATCTAAGTTTAACAATATTACTAATTAAACCAATCATATTAGATAAAATATTACTATCATAATAAGGATAATGTAATCTATCTAATTCTAATTCTACTGGTTTTTTATATATTTTACTTAAATTAAAACATAGAGATTGTAATTTATCATTATTATTATTTAATAAATTATTATTAGAATAAATATTATTTAAATAATAAAATAATTGAATAACTACTTTATTAGGAGTAATAACAATAAAAGGTTTACTTATTAAACAAGACATAGATAAAAATGTGGATTCTAATAAAGTAAATACATTTTTATTTATTCCTACACTGCTATTCTGTATACCTTTATTATTTTTATTAAATTGATATACAATATTTTGATATTTTACTGTTTCAGAATTATATTTAGAAATAGATTTAATATATTTATTTATATTTATTTCTTTGTTTACTTCTGGATTATTATTTATATTTGTATTAATTAATTTTATAGTATTTTTACTAATTTGTACATTATTATCCTCTGCCTTCATCACGTTATTAGAACTTACGGCCACAGGCAATGCTTTAGTTGGAGAACTAGCGGTTGCTAGAGTTTTATTTACTTCAGTATTTACTTTTGTTTTAGGTTCTAATATACTGAATTCTTTATTAGAATTTTTATTTAAAAATAAATATAAAGAATTATCATAAAATTTTACCCATAAAATACTTTTATTAAAAATATTTTTATATGATAATAATTTCTTATTTTCAGAATTCGACTTTTCGGAAAGTGTATTAATTACTTTTCCAAATAAAGGTGCTAAATTTGATTTATTGTTTATTATTTTTTTATTTTTTCCTTGCGCTCTATCCGCTGTGCCTCTGCTACCCTCTATTTATTTTTTTTATTAGAAAAGGAAGCAATAGCTAGGCTTATTTATATTTACAAAAACGGTTGTTATACAAATACTTAATAGTAATATTTGTATTTGAGCAGGATTACAATTTAATACAAAGACTAAGTATTATTATTTTTATGATTCTATATACTTAGTTACTTAATACTCCATACTATTTAATCGTAAACATTGTTCGATTTACTAATTTATAGTTAAAATAGATGTTTAATATAATTGATACCTTTTTATATTTAAATATTAAATATTTGTAGATATAATTTTTATTTTTATAGTATCTATGAATTAATCTACTCTTTTATGTAAATAAAAAATACAATGTGGCTTAGTTTAAGGTTATTTAAAATAAAAATATAAAAAAAAATTAAAGATAAATAGAAATAGATTTAAAGGATAAATGAAGTTGTGCCTATGGCAGGGTGAACGAAGTGCATCTTACCTTATAAAGGAAAGGTTGCGTAGATGGGGGATAATTAATAATTAATTAATTAAGATTGTACTGGTAACATTTTAAATGCGTGGAATGGAATAGGACTTTTTAATGACCATTCTAATGTATGAACATTTTGTGTATCACCATTAAATAGTACAGATGAAGTAAAGAATGAAGGAACAGCCCAAGGGTTATTTGAAACTTCTTTACCATTAGCGAATAGATCATATATAATATAACCAAATAAAATAGCAGATACTAATGAAATTAATGAACCTAAACTAGATACGGCATTCCATCCTGCATAAGCATCAGCATAATCAGGGATTCTTCTAGGCATTCCAGATAATCCTAAGAAATGTTGAGGGAAGAAAGTTAAGTTACAAATTATCCTTATTATTTCTAATAAGGTCGGACTATGTCTTAATTTTAGAAATATCTAAAATCACATTCGTGTAGTCTCTGAGGATCCTACTTTATTAAATTACAAGTTTAATATTTGGTTTCCTGCTAATTGTCCATTGTTACATCTTACATCATTGTTACCAATACACTATTGGTAGACTAAGCTTTAGGAGTTTCTAGCATATAGAATGTTGTTTACAAATAATTGAATTCAAATATTAGGGGGCTAATATACTTTCTTTATATCCCTCGTAACAATTATCTGTCCAAACCATGAAGAGAATACCATCTAGTTGAGGAGGAGCTTTTATATTTTGTTACCTCTTTATAATAAGTGTAACCTAAAGTTAAAGAATCTAATAATAAATATTTTAAACAATTTCAGAAAATACAAACCATTTAACACCTTTAATTAAAATAGGTTTATTTTGGTCAACATTTAAAGAAATAGTAGAAAATCTAACTCTAAATTGTTTTCTAGTTGCATTAATAGAAGGAAATGAAAGTAAATCACCATTTTCACTTTTCATTATTATTTTTGTACCTCCTATACCAAATTGAGGTGATAATGATTCTATTTTTCCTTTATTATGATGTCCATGTTCAGCAAAATAAATTTTTAAAGCTATACTAGTTAACAATTTTTGTTGTTTAGATACTTTATTACCAAATCTAGGATGTAATTTCCCGGCATGCTTAATTTTTAATTTAGCTATAGTTTCAGGAGAATGTTTAAAGCCTTGAGAAGAACCAGCTACTTTTAATAGATTATACTTAGGTTTATATAAATCAAGATAGTGTTGTTCTAATCCTAAACAAACATCTTCTATTTTATCACAATATTGTAAAATTAAAAATACAAAATTATTAGGACCATATTTACTAATAGCTAAAGCTAAAGGTAATTTAACTGAACCTACACTACTTAAATGTATTCTAAATCTTCTAGCTAAGTTCACACTACTACCTATATAACAATTACCATTAATTAGATTAAAAAACATATAAACTCCACCTTTATCTTTAATATTTAATAAAATATCTAATTTAGATTCTTTAATATCTATAAATTTAGCTTCTGATGGTATATTATTCAATTTTTCATAGATTATTTTATTTTTACCTTTATTAGGATTAGGAGCTTTAGGTGTAGGCAATATATTTAGTTTATTAAGTAAAGTTAAATCATCAATATCATTTGAATCAATATCCTTTAAATCTCTATCTACTATTTCATTAATAGAAATAGATTTGCTTAATAATCTCATAATAATACATATAATATTGTAAATACAAATCTGACTTATTCCTTTAACCCCAATGAATAAAACCCAGAAGTGTACATTACCTAAGAATTCTTTATATGTTTTACCTACAATTTTTGGAATCCAATAATAGAATCCTGAGAATAAACCAAATACTGCACCCATAGATAATACATAATGGAAGTGAGCTACTACATAATAAGTATCGTGTAATGCTATATCTAATGAAGCATTAGATAATACTACTCCAGTTAAACCACCTATAGTAAATAAAGCTAAGAAACCTATTGTAAATATTAATGGTGTTGTAAATCTTAGGCTTCCTCCATATAATGTTGCTAACCATGAGAAGATTTTAATTCCTGTTGGTACTGCAATTACCATTGTAGCTGCAGTAAAATAAGCTCTAGTATCTACATCTAATCCTACAGCAAACATGTGGTGACTCCATACTAAACATCCTAATATTCCAATAGATAACATAGCATATACCATTCCTAAATAACCAAAAATTGGTTTACCTGAAAATGTTGAAACTACTTGACTAACTATACCAAAAGCAGGTAAAATTAAGATATATACTTCAGGATGTCCGAAGAACCCATTCCTTCATATAATAAATATTTTCATCCTATTTATTATACATTGTTTCACCTCTACCGCAGTGTCCTCTTAGCTATCTTGCACTAAGTTTAACTTAGGTTTCATTGATGACCTTGTGCTTGTTACGGACATAATACAAGAAAGGAATCGACTGTACATCAAGCACCATTTCAGGTACCCACTAATGACCCAGTCTGTAGCGATTATTTAGATAACCGACGGTCTGACTTTGGAAGCTTTAACCGTTTTCATTAGTGTAGCCAAACAAATTAATTTATTTTTTGTTCTCAATCCCGGTAAGGACTGACTGATTTTATCTAATTTCCTTCTAAAAGTTATTATTAGTTAATTATTATCAGGACTAGAGTAATGATACATTATTCTTAAATATGTTTGTTGTTTTAGGTCTTTAATTTGGTATAACTTTTTATTTTTTAAATACTTGCCGACTATGTCTACCTCCTCTATATTTATATAAAGGGGCCTGTGCCTATGGCAGGCTGAGCAAGATCGGGGGGATAATTTAATAATTAATTAATTAAGATTGTAATTTATAAAAAAATAATTATTTTTATATAATTATATAACCAAGTTCCAGTAAATATTGTATTACTGTTGAGGTATATAAACCTAAACTTTGAAGCAGGGCCGCAGGAATTTCATTACTAGAACCTATTTGTCTAAAAACATACTCTAATAGAGTATTTAAGTCATCGTCTGTTAAATTTACCACAGTCGTTTTTACAAATGAAGATATAGGACCAAAAAAAGATAATCTCATTAGTCCTAATTTAAATTTATAAAAAACCCCCACATTAGTATTAGAAGGTTTTTGTAAAGTTGAAAATATATTATCATAAAAAGTATATATAAATATACCTAATACGATAACAGATAGTATAAAAATTAGAGAGTCTATACTTATATGCATTGATTTGTTTTTTATTTATATCGATTAGGCTGTTTTTGTTTTTTATTTATATCGATCAGGTTGTTTTTGTTTTTTGGAGTTTGTTTTATTTTTTGACTCCTCTTTTATATATATTTTTTATTTTTTAGATATATTTATTTCTTTTTTTTTTTATTTTTATATTTTTTATTTTTTATTTTTATATTTTTTTTTTTATTTTTTTTTTATTT
>Ga0208185_1000090_pt1 | contig 56144 bp, 42 predicted proteins | sample EasRivMeERMLT700_FD_187532 | JGI IMG/M metagenome (GOLD analysis project Ga0208185, IMG submission 187532) | Soil microbial communities from meander-bound floodplain in the East River, Colorado, USA - East River MetaG ERMLT700 (SPAdes) (version 2) | ecosystem: Environmental > Terrestrial > Soil... | reverse complement strand
AGAACTCCGTGATTCTCGTCAACGGCACGCGCTTCCAGCAGGCCGGCACGGTCGGCCAGGTACAAATCCCGGCGGGAGCTAGGAACGTGAGCCTGGCCGGCAAGACCGTGATGCCGACGATCATCGACACCCATAACCATCTGAGCCAAACGCGCGAGGCGCTCATTGACGACCTGAAGCGTCGCGCGTTCTACGGCGTCAGCGCGGCCCAGAGCATGGGACAGGACACGAGTGACGTGATTTTCCAGGTACGCGCCGAGACCATTCCAGGTGCGGCAAGGGTGTTCAGCGCCGGGCGCGGGATAACGGCGCCGGAACCTGGGCGCACGATGGCTCCGATCTGGGTCACCACCGTTGCCGAAGCGCGGAAGGCCGTGCAGGACAACGCCGCCAGGAAAGTCGACATCATCAAGATCTGGGTCGACGACCGGATGGGCATGGTCAAGAAGCTCTCACCGGAGCTCTATAGCGCCGTGATCGACGAAGCGCACAAGAGCAGTCTCCGCGTGATAGCTCACATCTACACGCTCGAAGACCACAAGGGGGTCCTGCGGGCCGGTGTCGACGCCTTCGCGCACGGCGTGCGCGACAAGGACGTGGACGATGAGTTCGTGGCGATGGTGAAGCAGCATCCGAATCTGGTTCTCGGGCCGAATATGCCCGACCGCGGCGTCGTGCAGAATTACGACTGGCTGCGCGAGAGCCTGACAGCGGCCCAGTTGGCGGAGCTTCAGAAGGGGAACACGAACCGCCCGGATGCCCAGGCCTTCCACGCGATCCAGGCGCGCAACCTCGCAAAGATGAATGCCGCGGGTGTGCGTATCGTCGTGGGCACCGATGGCAACACGCCGTGGGCGCCGCACGTCGAGATGGAAGACATGGCGAAGGCCGGCATGACGCCGATGCAGGTGATCACCGCGGCGACGCGGAACGGCGCCGCGTTCCTGAAGCTGACCGACGTGGGCACGATCGAGGCGAACAAGAGTGCGGACTTCCTCGTGCTCGATGCGAACCCCTTGGACGACATCGCGAACACGCGCCGTATCTCGTCGGTGTATATCCGCGGCGCGGCGGTGGATCGCGCGCCGTTCCGAGTGAACCAGACGGCGCAAGCCGCGCGGTAGTCTTGATTACCCGGCGGACGTTTCTCGCGGGCGCCGCCGCCCTCGCCGAGGCTTCGGCGAAGCAAGCGGATGCGCCTGGTTTGTTTTGTACCTACGTAGAGGCGGACCTTCAGGTCCGCCTTTTCTTTGCCGGCCAGTCCTGCCGAACATCCGCCGCCGGCTACGCACGCCGGGAAAGCCGCGCTCGCTCCTACTCTGACGATCGCGCGTCGACTATTTGCTAACTCGATGCGACATCTGTCACACGGCACCAAACGTCCGAGCTAACCCGACACAACTCGAACGCGTGGACGGAAGTCGACGCGTTCAATCGCTGCACGCGCTTTCCGGCATGCGTGTGTCGGCGTGCTCCGCACGGCGGCGGCTGTCCGGCAGGACTGGCCGGCGAAAAAGCCTTCACCGACCTTTTGATTCGGTTTCCCCAGGCGCGTACCGCCGCTCGATGTGGCCCTCGAGCTGCGCGGGATAGAAATACACCTCCCGCAGATCGCCGGTCGCGTAGCGTGCCGCCTGGTCATTGAAATGCGGGGACGTCGGATCCCCGCTCTCGCCACCGGCGGTCACCGCACGGGCCCTGACCGTTTTGCCGAATTCGACCACGGCGACGAAGCTGTTGCCGGTCGATCCGTACCACTTCCTGGTATTGGGATAGGCGCGCGCGCCGAAGGAGGCCAGCGACCCCCACCTCGCCGAGGTGAAGCTCACGGGGATGCTCGGACCCGCGTCGTTGAATGAGGGCACGATGTCGTCGGTGAGGCGTTGGAAGCGGTTGATCTCTCCCCATGGCGTCTTCCACGTGCCGAAGTCGGCGGTCAGTTTTGCTGATGCCGCCGCAAGCGACTCGAGCCGCTGCCTGGCGGTCGCCTTCGTACGCATGTAAACGTAGACGGACGTCCCGGTCTCTTGCGCAGCTGCGGTTACACGCTGCCAGAGGTCCTCGCCCCAGAACACCGCAAGCGACGTCGCGACGGAATTCGCGGACCAGCGGTAATCCCACTTGCGCAATTCATTGATCTGCTCCGCTAGCCCTCTCTTGTATGGCCTCGAGGCCGGCGTCTGGTCGTACGCATTCATGAGTAGTGGAATTTGAATCGCAAACTCGGTGAGGAAACTGTCAAAGGCGCCCGCGATCAGCGATTCCAGGGTGAAGCCTTTTTTCCTATCGAGAATCCGAATCGCGTGGACGCCGCGGGGGTTCTCGCTGCCGCTGTCCATGTACGCCGGATAGTCCTTCTGCTTGGGACTATTCGCGCCGGCGGCTGAGAAGGGCCAGTTGTTGGTGTTCTGAATCCAGCCGTTGGACGGGTTCAGCAGGTGGGGACTCTCGTCAGTTCCATACACGTCGCCCCATTCCGTCGCCGGAATGCTGCCGTCGACTGGTTTGGTCCAGTCGAATTTTGGATCACGCTTCGGGACGAAGTTGGAGTGGAAGTACGCGATGTTGCCTTCGCTGTCCGCGAAGACGGTGTTGTTCGATGAGTTCGCGTGCAGCTCCATCATTTTGCGGAACGCCGCGTAGTTCCGTGCCTTGGTCCGCAGGTACGACTGGGTCAACGCCTTGACTGGCTCCTGCATCAGCCGAATGGTGACCCATTTCCCGTCAGCCTCGCGCACCACTGGCCCGTGATGAGTGCGGTACACAGTGAAACTCTTCGTCGCCAAACCGGCGGGTATCTTGTACGGGACGATGATCGTACCGGCGATCATGCGGCGTTCCTCGGCGCCGTACTTGTACGCGAACCCATCGTCCTTCTTCGCCACGGTTTCCAGGTACTCGTCAATGTTGTCGACGCTGCTCGAGGTGTGCATCCAGCCGGCGCCCTCGTTGAAGCCCTGGTAGATGAAGAACTGGCCCCACGTCACGGCACCATATGCATCAAGACCTTCATCGCTCGATACCTGCAGCTCGGAACGGAAGAAGAACGAGGTGTGCGGATTGATGAGCAGCAGCGCGTGACCATCGGCGGTATTGGAGGGCGCGATCGCAATGCCATTCGACCCGGTGGGCTCGTCAGGTGGTGACAGATCGTGCGCAAACGTCAGCGCTTTCGATCCGTTGCCGTAGAACGCTTCAAGCTGCGCCAGGTTCACGCGCTCGATGTCGCCGCCGATGCTCCCTTCGCTGAACGAGAGCGCCATCCACGGCTCGAAGCGGGTAATCACACGCGGCTTCACGGTCGGATGCGTGGCGAGGTAGTAGTTGAGGCCGCTGGCCCAGCCGTCCATCAACGCCCGGAGCCACATTGGAGAACTCCCGTATTGCGCTTTCAGATCCGCGTCGTTGATGAACAGACGTTGGCGCAGGTCGCGGTAGATCTCTTTTTCGCCTTCAGCTTCCGAGAGCCGGCCGAGCGAGACGAGGTAGTTGGTCTCCACGCGGTTGAAGTCGTCTTCGGCCTGCGCGTACATCATGCCGAACACCGCGTCGGCGTCCGTCTTGCCGTGGATATGGGCGATACCCCAGTCGTCCCGGATGATCGTGACGTTCTGCGCCTGCCGCTGCCAGGCTTGTGTCTCGCGATTGGACGGCGGGGTGGACGCCGGCTGTCCACATGACGCGGCACAAACGGCAAGAATGAGCGCGTACTTCCTCATGACTCGTGCATCTCGCCTCACCCGCGTCGTAGAGGCGGACCTTTAGATCCGCCTTTCGCCACCGGCCAGTCCTGCCATGCGTGCGTCGGCGCGCTCCGCACGGCGGCGGCTGTCCGGCGGGACTGGCCGGTTTGCGAGTCGTAGAGGCGGACCTTTAGGTCCGCCTTCACTTGTCCTCAGCGCACGATCTGCCGAATCGTGCCGTCCTGTTTGTTGAGCAGGAATACCTGGTTGTCGGGGCCGAGTCCGAAGCGGAGGTCGGCACGCGCGGCTGACGGCTTCTTCTCCTTGATCAACTGCATCAGCGTTTTCGCAGAGCCGCCGCTGTTGAACAGCACGCGACGGATCGGATCCTGTCCGCCGGTCGGCAGCCGGTCGGCGTTGAAATAGAACACCTCGCCGCTCGGATTGTCACCAAAGAGCACCAGGTTCGCGAGTGCAGGAATCGCCGTGCCGCGATACACAACCACGCCCGTGGTCGCGACCTGCGGGCCGAACAAAGGGTCGCGATGGTCGTACTCGACGATCGGATAGGTGACCTTCGGATCGCCGCGTTGCTCATTCAGCTTGATCTCCGTACGACTCACAAAGCGAAAGCTCGCTTCCCAGGTGTTCCAGCCAAGGTTGGCGCCGGGCGTGATGAGGCTGATCTCCTCGACGATGTTCTGGCCGATTTCGGCGAGGAAGAGATTCCCGTTCTTCGGATCCCATCCGAAGCGCTGCGGGTTACGAACGCCGTACGCATAGATCTCGCCGAGCGCTTTCGGTTCGCTTCCGCGGACAAACGGATTGCTCGCCGGGATGCCGTACTTGCCGTTGGCGCTGTTGTTTCCGAGTGGATCGATACGGAGGATCTTGCCGAACACCGTGTTGAGGTTCTGCGCCGCGTTGAACGGGTCGCCGCCGCTGCCGCCATCGGCAACACTCATGTACAAGAGCCCGTAATCCGCGCTGCCTGGCGCCGCGAGCGGATTGAAGGACAGATGACCTGCGTTGTGGTTTGCAAAGGGCTGGCGGTACCGCATCAGCTCACGTGGCGGGCCGCCGTCGTACGTGGCCGCCGCCGGATTTTTCGCCGTCCATTCGAGCAGCAGGGTGTCGTGCGTGTTACCTCCGCCGGAGGGCACGAAGTCAGGGCTCGGCGTCATGTTGGTCGAGTCGGTGTGGGTGTAGAACTTGCCGTAGCCGCGCGTGCCGACCTGATTGAACTGCGGGTGAAAGGCGAAGCTCTGGAAGCCGCGCTCTCTGCCTTGCGACTGGACGCTGACTCTCCACTCGGGCGCGTTGATGTCGACGTAGCGCGTGACCGTCTTGCCGTCATAGCTCACGCCGTAAATCGGTCCACGCATGTCGTTGACGAACAGGCGCCGCGTGCCGGGTTCGTTGACGAGGAGCATCATGCGCGCCGGCTCGCCGTTCACGTCCGGAATCGACGCGAACTCTGCGATGTTGACTCGGATGACACCGTCGGTCGTATTGATCGGCTGGGGAAAGGGATCGATGCCTTGGCCGAAGGCGCCGGATGCCATCAGCAGCGTGGCGGCCAGAGCGTGAGTCAGATGCCTAGTCATCGTCGGAGACTAGATGGATGCTGAGAACGAGTCAAGCCGATCTGGGGAGGACGGGATGTGGGGATCGGGGATCGGGGATCGGGGATCGGGGATCGGGGATCGGGGATCGGGGATCGGGGATCGGGGATCCGGAATCACATGCGCAGCCCCGTCAGGGAACCGCGCACGTGAAACTCGCCGCATCGTTCGGGTCGCCGGCGCCCTGGTACCGAGCGAGCTGCGGATAGGGACACAGGGGACGCGACAGCGGCTGGTTGGCTTTGGTCGCGATCATCGAAGCCGGCGGCGTACCCTGCTCGACCCAGCGCTCCATGGCGGTCAGCGCGTCGAAACGATCCGGGCCCGCGCCGCCACCGCAGTGCAGCACGCCAGGCGCGAGAAAGAGGCGTACGCTCTCCCTTGCCGCCGGCACTTTATCCCGCACAGCCTCAAAATACTTGATGGTCGAGAGCGGGCTTGGACCAGGGTCATTGAACCCATGCCAGAGCAGGAGCTTGCCGCCGCGGCCGATGAACGTGGAGATATCCGGATTCTGCTGGTGCACGTGCGCGGCGAGACCACTTTCGAGCGCCGCCATGTCGCGTTCCGGATCGAAGCTCATGATGTCGTACGACGGATCGTTCTTCACGATGTAAGACATGAAGGGCGCGCCGAGCATGGCATTGAGCCCGCGCGGCTGTTCACGTGTGCCCACCATCCGCCCGACCCAATCGCTCTCGCCACCGCGCATGAGCGGCATGGCGGCGAACTGTCCGTCCTTGGTCTTCACCCCCGCATAGATGCGGCGCACCGTCTCGACCTGCGGCGGGGTAAGGCAGTCAGCTGATGCGGCGCCGTCGCACGCCAGCTGACCCGGGTCCCAGGTGCAGGCCCGCGGATCGGTCAGGATGCCGTCGGCGACCCCATCTTTCATGTCGCACGCGGCGAGCACACGTTTCTGGATGAGCGGCACGTGCGCGGGGAGCAGATTGCTCTCGGGCTTGGCGTGAAAGGCCTGCACCCTGAGGATCGCGTTTGAGTAGACCAGTGGCGTGTAGACGGGCGCTCCCGCAATCACGCCGTCGTAGTCATCGGGATAGCGCTGCACTTCGGCCAGGCCCTGACGGCCACCCGTGGAGCACCCCTGCCAATAGGCGCGCTGCGCCGGCCGGCCGTAGTACCTCGCGACGACCGACTTGCCAACCGTCGTCGCCAGGTGTGTCGCGCGATGGCCGAAGTCGACGATCGCCTCGACATTGGGTTGTCCAGGCGCCCTGATCGCAAACGTGGGATCGAGCGAGGCGGCGCTCTCATGCCCCATGTCGTTCTCGATCACGGCGTAGCCGCGTGAAAGACCATTCGCCGCGGCCGCAATCGTTACATTGCCCGCAAAGCCCCCGCCTCCAATGCCCAGCACCTTGCCATTCCAGTTCGCCGGCAGTCGGTAGACCGCGCCAATGTGAGAGCCTGCGACCGGCGAAATCTTCGCGTGCACTTCACAGAAGGCCGGCAAGCTGCCTTCGGCATTCGCCGGGACCGCCTTCGCCGAGACGATCGTCGTGCCGGAGGGAAACGCGGAGGCGGCGACCTTGCTGCAGGCGTCCTGGGCCGAGGCGATGCCAGGAACCACCAGGACGACCGCCGCGCCGCTGAATACAAGCGCGCGGAGTGTTACTTCCACCTGTTCATGGCCTGGCGATGCATCGACTCAGGCGGCAGCTCGGCGAGCTCGATTCGGATCCCGTTCGGATCGGTGATGTTGTTCAGGACGGCCTTGGTGTCGCTGGTCCGAATCTCGCCCACGTTCGCGCCGCGCTGTTTGAACATCGCGGTTGCAGCAGCCATGTTCTCGACGTGGATGCCGACGTGGTTAATCGCCGCCGGACGTCCGGGACCGGGCTGGATCTCGAAGAACGTGTTCTTGCTGACCTGGACGTACACCAGGCGGGCCTGCCCCTTGTCGTCGTTCACGCGGAACGCCTCGGGAAACCCCAGCGTCTTCGTGTAGTACGTGACCGCCTCGTCGAGGTTCGGCACGTTCATGCCGATGTGATTCACTTGGACGAGTCCCGTGTTCGGACTCTGGGCCGCAACCGTGTGAAGGGCCAGTCCCACCAGCAACCCGGTGACAAACAGCATGCAAGCTCGCATCGCAGGTTCCTTTCTCGGCGTGATGACGCGGGGGCGCTTCAGCCGCCGAAGCCTTGGCGGAGGCGGCCGCGTCGTGAACGAAACAGGAGTATAAGCCAGGGTCACGATGTTGAGGGCGACAGATCCTTGCGTTCGCAAGACGAATCGATCACCGCCGATTCTGAATCACTCAGAGCGCCCCAATCAGAGCTGGCGCTCGGTAGAACCGATCACGTCGTCGTCCGATGCCGTGCCGAACGTTGCGCAAGCAAACGATCGAGGTGAGCGGTCAACTGATGCACGTCCACCGGCTTGACAATATGGGCCTCGAAGCCGGCCGCGCGCGAGCGGTCGTGATCGGACGGTTGACCATAGCCCGTCACGGCGACAAGCAAGGGCTGGACACCATCCAACAGGACCGTCAGTTGACGGGCAAGCTCATATCCATCCATCAACGGCAGTCCGAGGTCGAGTAATGCGACGTCTGGCCGGAACTGTTCCGCCACCGTCAGTGCGGCCGGCCCGTCAAACGCGACGCGTGTGTCGTGGCCGACCGCCTGGAGCGCTTCAGCGATGAGGCGAGCGCCGTCGATGTTGTCATCGACCACGAGCACGCGATGACCCGTTGGCGCGGCAGATGGTGTGACTTGAGGCAGCTTCGGTGCGTCGGGACGCCCCGCCTCTGGGAGTGAGTATGCCGGAAGCCGAATGATGAACTCGCTTCCTTGACCGACACCCGGACTCCGCACTTCAACCGTGCCCTCGTGAAGGGAGACCAGGCTTTGCACGATCGTCAGACCCAAGCCGAGCCCGCCTTGTGAGCGATCCGACGCCTGGCGGCCCTGCGTGAACATCTCGAACACTCGCGGGAGCATCTCGGCGGAGATGCCGATGCCCGTATCTTTGACGCGCAGCTCAACGCTCTTTCCGGAACGTGTCGCTGTTACTGAGATACGCCCTTTGGGTTCGGTGTACTTCGCCGCATTGGTGAGCACGTTCATGACGACTTGCGTCAGACGCGTCTCGTCGCCGCTCACGAGCAGTCCCGCGCGTGGAATTCGCAGCGTGAGTTGATGCTGCCGCTCCTCCAGGAACGGACTCGTTCCCTCGATGGCCGAGGTCACGATGTCGCCCATTTCGACCGGCTGCCGGCGAAGCTCGATCTTGCCGCGAGCGATGCGCGAGACGTCCAGCAAATCGTCGATCAGCCGCACGAGATGTCGGACCTGGCGCTCGATGACCGTTCGCTCGCGCGCCGCGCTGGTATCGCCACGGAGCGCCATGAGCTGCAGGGCCGTCAGAATCGGCGCGAGCGGATTTCGCAGCTCATGCCCGAGCATGGCCAGGAACTCGTCTTTTGTCCGGTTTGCCGTCTCTGCCGCACGTCGAGCATGCGCCAGCGCCAGCAGGGAACGAACACGGGCGGCGAGTTCGCGCGCGCTGAAGGGCTTGGTGACGTAGTCGTCGACGCCGGCCGCAAGCCCCGACACTCGCGCTTCTTCGCCCGCCCGGGCCGAGAGCATGAGCACTGGCAGCGCTGCGGTGCGGGGATCGGCTCTAATCGCCTGCAGGAGCTCGAAGCCGTCGAGGTCGGGCATCATGACGTCGGTGACGATCAGATCGGGCAGCGACGTCCGTATACGCTCCAAAGCGGCGGCGCCGTTGACCGCCGTCTCCACATCCCACTCCCGCAGCAGGTGACTGAGGTAGTCACGCATGTCCGCGTTGTCGTCGACGACCAGGATCCGTTCGCGTATAGGGGGCCGCGCAGTCGTCCCCGCATCTGCAACGATCGAGGGTCGCTCTATCACCGACGGGGCAACGTCATCGTCGGACGGCAGCCAGCGCGTCGCTTCTTCTACGTACAGCGCCGCCCCGAGGCTTGTTGAGGACGGCAGGGGATCGGCCTTCAGGCGATTCTGCGGCAGGTGGGCGCTGCCTGTCGGGATCTGTACGATGAACGTGGAGCCTTCGCCGAGGCGGCTCGAGACGGTGCTGGTGCCGCCGTGCAGACGCACGAGCTCCGAGGTCAGCGCCAGCCCAATCCCCGAGCCTTCGTGCGTGCGGGACCGGGCGCCAGCGACCCTGTGAAACCGTTCGAACACGCGCGGCACTTCGTTCTCGGGAATACCGGTACCCGTGTCTCGCACTGTCAATTCGATCTTGCCGTCGTCCTCTCTCAGCGTTACGTGAATCGAACCCTCGAACGTGAACTTGAAGGCATTCGAGAGCAGGTTCAAAACCACTTTCTCCCACATGTCGCGGTCGACATACACAGGTGCGGCAATGTGATCGCACGCGACCTCGAAGCCAAGTCCTGCATGCTGGATCGCCGACTGGAATGCGCCAGCGAGCTCTCGCGTCAGCTTGCTGACGTCTGTCAGCCGATAGACCGCCTGGGCTCGACCGGCCTCGATTCGGGAGAAGTCGAGCAACGCGTTCACCAGTTTCAGAAGTCGCAACTGGTTGCGATGCACCATCTCGAGGTCGCCGTCGCGCAACGCCTTCCCAGGGCTGGCGAGCGCCGCTTCGGTCGGCCCGAGCATCAACGTCAATGGGGTTCGGAATTCGTGGCTGACGTTGCTGAAGAAGGCCGTCTTCGCGCGATCGATCTCGGCGAGCGCTTCCACCCGCCGGCGAGCGTCGTCGAGCGCCACGGCATTGCTGATGGCCGTCGCGATATGGTCTGCTGCCAACTCGAAGAAATCGCGGTACCTATCGTCCAGGGCACGCCGAGGGCTCACGCCGGCTACGAGCACTCCGTAGGGGTGAGCCAAACCAGGCCGCGACAATGGCAGGACCACGGCAGTGTGCGTGTGTTCGCCCGATACTCCTCCCGGCAGCATCCAGAATCGATCCTGCAGACTCGAGAGCACACGCATCTCGTTGCAACGAGCCACCTCGCCCAGGCGCCATCGATCATCGGACTCCGAGGCAAGCTGCACCATAGCGACACTGGCCGGGTGATCCGACGGGATTCCGACTCCGCACACACGGCGTGCGGCAGTCCCTTCGGGATCGAGCAGGTAAACCAGCGCAAACGGAACGTCGATCGGGTTGCTTTCAAATACCTGCCCCGCGTTCATGCAGGCCTGCTCGGGCGTCGTGGCATCGGACGCCCGGCGCGCGAGATCGCGGAGCGTCGCGAGTCGGCGCTCACCCTCCACGCGGCCCGTCGTTTCGGCAACGACCGCCAGCACACCACCAACGCCACCCGTTTCATCTCGTATGGGGCTGTAAGACAGCGTGAACCAGCAATTCTCCAGGTAGCCGTTCCGATCGAGCGGGAGCAACCAGTCGTCGATCGCAAAGGCTTCTCCCCGGCGAACGCGCTCGAACTCCGGTCCAACCACGGGCCAGACCTCAGGAAAGATCTCGGCGCCAGGAGCACCAAGCGAGGCGGGATGTTTGGTGCCGAGCACCGGACGGTATCGATCGTTATAGAAGAACCGAAACTCGGGTCCCCATGCCACGACCATGGCGAACCGCGACTCGAGCATGATGCTCACGGCCGTCCGGAGACTCTGTGGCCACGTCTCCACCGACCCCAGGGGAGTCGCTGACCAGTCGAAGGCGCGCATCAACGCGCCCATCGTCCCGCCGCCAGACAAACAGTCACGCGCGCTTCTGAGCGCGGAGGGATCGCCGATTGAGGTCATGTCCGGAGGATGGATCATAGAAATTTAGGAGTTGGCTCGTAGGGAGAGATGTAACTGTCCCGCTGCGCTGCGATGGCCGGAGTCTACATCCACGCCCATGGAGCCCAAAGCTCAGCCATGGGCTTTCGACCGCTCGTTACTTCATTCCATAAAACTGTTCAGGGGGTTTTCCCCTCGATCGCGGCCACATAGCGTTCGAGCGACCGCGCGACGGCAGCGGGCGCGTCCGATTCGATATTGCGATCCCACCAGGCGCCATAGATCCGGTCGTAGCGGAATGGCGCCACGGCCGCGACGATTGACTCGACCGCCGCGCGCGACAGCGGGATCAGATTCGGAAAGCTGCGCATGAAGCTGACAAACATCCGATCCATCGTCACCTGGAGGATGTCGCCAGTCAGCAGCGCTCCGCGTCCTTCCGCTCCCACCGTCCAATGCAGCACGGTCCCCCCGGCGAAATGGCCGCCGCATTGGATGAGCGTAAGGTCTCGGCTGAGTGGATGTGTCGGGCCGCTCCAGAACTGGATGACAGGATCGGGCCGCTGCACCCACTCGCGATCCGCTGCGTGCAGATAGATCGGTATCTTGCCGAACGCGTGGCTCCAGTCGACCATGCTCGTGTAGTAGTGCGGGTGCGAGATGGCGATCGCGGCGACGCCGCCAAGACCGTTGAGGAGATCGACCGTCGCCTGGTCGATGAGGCTGACGCAGTCCCACAGGATGTTGCCATCGGCCGACTCGACAAGCAGTGCGCGCTGACCGATCGCGAACTCGGGCGTCATGCCGATGCCGAGCAAGCGCGGCTCCAGGCGCTGGAAACAGTTGCGATGCGTGGACTGAAGGTCTTCGAGTGTCGTCCAGCGCTGGCCGCCCGGCGGGATGAACTGCCGCGTCTCGTCACAGATCGGGCAGCGGGCGGGCGGTGTCTCTGATTCGGCGAATTGAGTTCCGCAGGTCCAGCAGAGTGGACGCATCAGGTCATTTTATTCTTCCGTTCTTCGGGCTCCCGCCTTTGACTTTGCTGGACTCCACGCCATGAAGCTGCAACCTGAGGCATCGTGATAGTCGTGCCTCAGCCTTTGCGCGAGCCGTCGGAGCCGTCGTCGTCGGGACAGGGTTGTTTCTGATCGCGCGAGCAGCGGGCTCGGATGACACATCCGCATCGTGCACCTGAGTGTCGATAAGATTTCAGTCGTAGAGGCGGACCTTTAGGTCCGCCTAGGTTGAACGGGCAGTCCTGTCGTCCATCCACCGCCGAACTCCGCACGCCGGGAAAGCGCTGCTCGCTCGTACCCTCGTGCGAAAGAAAAGGCGGACCTGCTTGCCCCGCCGAAGCCTCGGCGGAGGCGGGAGGGTCCGCCTCTACGACACGTCCACTACCCCAGGCGCAGCGAGTCTCCGAAACCGAGCGTCCGAAACTGTGATGGCGGGATGTCCTTGGCGCGGCATGCCTCCTCGAGCGCGCGCAGCGGTTCGTCGATCCCCTCGATTGTCATAGGGAACGTGCCGAAATGCATGCCGACGCTCGGGGGCGCCTCGAGATCCAAGTGTGCCTGCACCGCCTCCGCCGGATTCATGTGTACGGCCTGCATGAACCAGCGCGGTTCGTAGGCGCCGATCGGGAGCAGCGCGAGATCGATCGGACCGAGCCGCTGCCGGATCTCGCGGAAGAAGGGCGCATACGCGGAATCGCCGGCGAAATAAATCCGCAAGGCGCCCGCCACCAGACTGAATCCGCCCCACAGTGCGCGGTTTCGATCCAGTGGACCTCGCGCAGAGAAGTGCCGCGCGGGAGTCAGCACGATCGGCAACGTGGTGGTCTTCGCATCCTGCCACCAATCAAGCTCCTCGACCCGGCGAATACCAGATGACCGTACGAGCGCTGCATTCCCCAGCGGCGTCAGAACAACAGGATCGAAGCGCTTCGCCAGCATACGGAGGGTACGCAGGTCGCAGTGATCGTAATGGTTGTGACTGAGCAGCACGATCGAGATAGGCGGCAGGTCATCAAACCGCACCGCCGGCTGCCGAACTCGCCGGGGCCCCATCATGTTGAATGGGCCTGCGCGCTGCGAATACATCGGGTCGGTCAGGATGTTCCCTGCCGCCGTTTGAATCAGGAACGTCGCGTGACCAATGAACGTGAGAACGGCAGCGGCGCCGTCCAATCGTGGCGGCCGTTGCGGCGGCTCGTCGATTCTCGATGGCCACGGTGTGCGCGGCTCGAGCAGCATACGCGGCACCGCCGTGAACGGCTGCGCGGCAATCCCCCAGGGATTGAAGAACCGCGAGCCATCAAAGTGATCACTCTTCTCCAAAAAGTGATCGCTCTTCTCCAACCGCCCTCTTCTTCTCGATCAGCACGTCCCACCAGCCGAAATGCGCAGCGAGTACGTGATCCAGTTCTCTGGTGTCGGCCGTTGTCTCGGTCTGGCCGGGCGTTGGGAAGCAGTACGCCGCGTGCCGCGATGCGGCAAGCATATGGCGCACGCCGTCTGAAAACCCCTGGCCTGCGTAAACAATACAGCCCGCCATCGGCAACGCGACCAGGTCGTCGAGCGCGTACGGAATCTTCTCGTCGACCGTGCCCTGGCTGTCCTGAAACTTGCACTCGATGGCGAACGCCTTCTGCGAATCTTCGGCGACGCAGAAGATGTCGATGCACCGGTTCTTGCCGATGATCGTTTTCCCCACGCGGACTTCGCGGTAGACCTTCAGCGTACGAGAACCGAATCGCTTCGAGAGGTAGGACGCGACCAGGTTCGCGTATTCGGCGCCCGTCATGTCCGCGGAGCGATCGAGTCGAGCAGATCGGGCTGATCCGGCTGCGGTTCGGCGGCGATGTCGGCGGGCACGCGGCCCTCGCCGAATTCGCGCAGCCGCTGCGCGGCAATCCGCACCGCCTCCGGATTCAGATCGTTGCCAAGGAAACGGCGTCCAAGCTTCGCCGCGGCGATGCCGACGCTTCCGGAGCCCATGAATGGATCGACGATGACGTCGCCGGGCTGGGAGCTTTGGCGGATCAGGACGTCCGCGATTTCCGCGGGCTTTTCCGCCGGATAGCCGCCGCGAATTCTCGGCACAGAGATGATGTCAGGGATGCCGAGGTCGTTCAGCCGCCGCTTGCCCTTTTCGAAAAAGAGGATGAACTCGTACCGCGCGCGATAGTGGTAGCCCATGCCGATGGTGCATTTATCCCACACAAGCGGCTTCCAGAAGCGAAAGCCCACCTGCTCCGCCTCGGGCTTGGCGATGAACATCGTCTCGGCGTCGCAGAGGAGGTAGAAGTGCGTGTCCTTCCGGAGCACGCGATAGATCTCGCGAAAGAGCTCGCCGAAGCGTGCGTTCGGGAAGATTTTGAACCAGTCGTTGCTCGACGCCTTGCTGTGCTTCAGCCGTGTCGTCGTCCCGATCGCGCGATGCTTCTCGAGCGATTCGTACGCCGGGTCGGTGATGAGGAGATCGACGGACTCGCCCGGCAGGGTCGCGAGCCAGCTGACGGCGTCTTGCGTGGACAACTCGAACGGAACAGGGGTCACACCAACCTCGGTCTGAGCGTAAGAACGGATGCGCAATTCTACGACGGCGGGATCGACGCGATCGCACAAACCGTCGGCTCGGGGTGGAATGTCGCACGAGTCCCGGACAGAGCAGGTCACAGCTCTTCGGGCATTGGCCTCGCGATCAGGGAGATGTACTATCGGCGTGTTATTCTGCTGCCGCTTTCCTCGGTAATTTCAGCCTCGGTCGATTTGGAGGTTTGTATGAAACGCATCGCATTGCTTGTGTTCGGTGTTCTGGCGATTTCGACCAGCGGGCTGGCGCAGACGCCCGCCGATGCCATTAACACACCGTTGCTGGCGGCCCCGGCCCCTCTGAAGGAGGGAGCAACGGTCGTCAAGTGGAATCCCGACCACACGTACGTGACGTTGAGGAAGGGAACGAACCGTCTGGTTTGCTACGACCGATCGGGCTTTCCTTTACAGCAGCCCTTCTCGCTCGAGTGCACGAGCATCGCCAATCTGGATCGCGTCGCTCAGAACATGAAGGCCGAAGCGCTCGGCGACAAGATGAAGTCGGAGGCGATGCTCAACGCCCAGGAGAAGGACGGCACGCGCGCCAAGCCCGAGTTCGGCTCGGTGTGGTACCACCTGATGGGCCCGGACAAGGAGCACGCTCGCACCCACATGACCATCGCGGTACCAGGCGCGACGACGGCGACCCTCGGCCTGCCCGAGAACAACAGACAGGGTGGCGTGTGGATCATGAATGCGGGGACGACGACCGCGCACCTCATGACCCCGGGCGAATAGCATGAAGTCTTTGATCGTAATTCTGCTTGCCGCTGCGTCGCTGTCCGCGGTGCAGGGCAAGCAGACGTTCACCGGCACGATCACGGACAACATGTGCGCCAGGGCCAATCATTCGCAGATGCAGATGGGGCCGACCGACGCTGAGTGCGTCACGGCCTGCGTGTCTGCCCATGGCGCGACCTACGTGCTGTACGACGGCACGAATGTCTACGAGCTGAGCGATCAGAAGACGCCGGAGAAGTTCGCCGCGAAGAAAGTCACGGTCACGGGGACGCTGGACGCCAAGACCAAGACGATCAAGGTGGATTCGATTACGGCGGCAAAGTAGGGCCGGCCTGAGCCGGCCTCTCGGCCCACGGCGATCGCGCGCGTCACTGTCCTTCGGAAATCGCGGGACGCCGCGAACCCTTGGGTGAATGCCTGCTCTTCCGATGGGCACGTGCTTCTGGATCGACTGAAGATAACTGCGCTTCATAGAAATTCGCCCTCAAGAGCGCAGATTCATACAGAAAGATCCACCACCCCGCAGCGCAATAGAGTTCTTGATTTTCTTCTCGCAGGCGAGCGATTTCCTGCTTCAACGCGCGGTTCTCACCGAGCGCCAACGACGAAAGAGAATCGTCCATATTGGCTACTCGTCTAGACGAGCGAAGTGCCAACCGGGTCACATCCGGTTTCGCTCCGCATCTACTGTCGGGGTAGGTTCAGACGTGGATTGGGGATGGAACTTGCCGGACCGGCCTGCCGGACAGCCGCCGCCGTGCGAAGCACGCCGACGTACGAAGGCCGGAAAGCGCGCGCAGCGATTCAACGCGTCGACTTCCCTCCCCGCGTTCTGGTTGTCGCAAATGAGCTACGACGTTTAGTGCCGTGTGACAGATGTCGCATCGAGTTAGCAAATAGTCGACGCGGGATCGTGAGGGTTTGAGCGAGCGCGATTTCCCGGCGTGCCTAGCCGGCGGCGGATGGTCGGCAGGACTGGCCGGCAAACCGGCTCTACGTACGGAAAAAAGGCGGACCTGCTTGCCCCGCCGAAGCCTCGGCGGAGGCGGGAAGGTCCGCCTCTACTGTCCGCCCTCCGTGGCCGGTCTCAGTTCAATACGTTCCGAAGCTCGCCGGAATCTCCATCACGTCGTGCACCGGCAGTCCTTTCCCTGCAAGGTCAGGCAGACTTCCCCCTTCCGGCTTTCCGCTCACGAGGTGGAACCGGTTGCCGATGAACGCCCCGGCGGCGCCGTGACGCGAGGTCGGCATCGACGGGAGAATGATCCAGCGATTGGTGGCAGGCTCGTAGGCTTCGAGCGCGCGGAACGAGTAGTTCGCCCGTTCGTGCTGCCCCTCGCCTCCAGCCACGTAGATCCGACCGTTGTAGGTCGCCCAGCCGCCGCCGCTCCGCGGGGTTGGCATCCGCGACTTCACAGCGCCCCACAGATCGCGCGCCGGATCGTATTCCTCCACAACGTCGGTGTTGCTGGACGCGGTGACGTGCGCGGCGCCCAGGCGCCCGCCGATGACGTAGATCTTGCCGTTCACGACACCGGAGAACGCGTGATTCCGTGTTGTCGGCATCGGACTGCGTGTCGCCCACGTATTGGTCGCGGGATCGTACGCCTGGTTCGTTCCCAACACGCGAGCCGGGCGATTCCCGAAGAGCGCGGTCTCACCCGAGTTCTCCATGATGGTGGCGCCGCCAATCACGTAGATCTTCCCGCCGACTTCTTCTGCGACCGCCGAACAGCGCTTCACCGGCATCGGCGCCAGGGCTCGCCAGGTGTCGGTGGCAGGGGTGTATTCCCACGCGTTGTCCACCGGTTCCCAGCCCCCCATGCCCGGTCCTGAGAGCGGCCGCTGGCATCCGCCGAACACGTAGATCTTGCCGTTGTACTCAGTTTGCGCCTGGTGGTGCACCGGCACGGGTATGGGCTTCTTCTTGGTCCACCTATCGGCCGACGCGTCGTACTCGTACACCATGGCCGGTGCGGGCTTACCGTTTTCGCTGAACCCGCCGATCACGTACATCTTGCCACCCGCCTCTACGCCGTACAGCTCCTCTTCCGGCTCAGGAAACGGCGCGGCCTTGTCCCAGCGCAACATCATGGGGTTCTGCGCCTGCACGAGCGTCCCGCCAATCCCGAGCAGCGCGACCGTGATCACGAGCGTGGACAGGACGATCCGAACCGTCCATTTGAGTGTCGGCGACATGATGAATCTCCTCCCTGCCGAAACCGTTGCCCGCGCGCTCATCGCGTACCCGCTCGCTGCGGAAGCTCGAGGACGTCGTGCGACGCCGTGGCCGGATCAGGCCCACCACCCGCGCGCATCTTTCCGCTCACCGTGTGCAGCTTGTTACCGATGCATCCCATCGCATTGCCGTGCACCGCACCGGGCAATGGCGTGAGCACCTCCCAGGTGTTGGTGGCCGGATCGTAGGCATCGAGCGCCTTGAGCGCCGCGTAGAACTCACGTGTGATCCACTCGCCGCCGCCGAGATAAATCTTTCCGTTGCACACGGCCCAGCCGCCGCCACTGCGCACCTGCGGCATCCGCTCCTTGACCGGGCCCCACAGATTGGCGGCGGGGTCGTACTCCTCGACGGTGTCGATGTTGGTGGTGACGGGAATGTTGCCCGCGCCAAGCCGTCCACCGAGGACGTAAATCTTGCCGTTGACCGCGCCGGCGTGCGCGTGGTTCCTCGAGGTGGGCATAGGACTGCGATTGGTCCAGGTATTGGTGGCCGGGTCGTACATCTGGTTCAAGCCGGTGACCCGCGTCCCCATGCCGTTTTCCATGGGTTCGAGGCCGCCAATCAGATAGATCTTCCCGTCCACCTGCTCGGCCACCGCCGAACACCGCTTCCGATCCATCTGAGCGAGCGCTTTCCAGGTGTCAGCGACCGGGTCCCACTCCCACGCGTTCTGCGTGCCGCCCTCTCCGCTGATGCCTCGCAGGCAGCCGCCGAACACATAGAGCTTTCCGTTCAAGGGCACTTGCGCCTGATGGTGCACTTTGATCGGCATGTCCTTCTTCCGCGTCCAGCGGTCGCCGGCCGGGTCGTACTCCATGACGAGCCCTGGAGCCATCCCGCCGATGCCGAATCCGCCTAGGACGTAGAACTTGCCGTTGATGACGCTTCCGTAGAGTTCCTCTTCCGGCACCGGAAACGGCGCCGCCTTCACCCACTGCGGCGCCCTGCCCTGGGCCGGCGCCTGCGCGTGCGCTGTACCGACGCTCCCTGCGGCCATCGACGTCGCGGCCACGATCACCAGCAGCCGTCCAAGTCCTAATGACATATGCAACTCTCCCCTTCGGGGCCGATTATGGTCGATCGGATGAGAAAAGTGTGGCGCAAACAAGTTGCGGGGCGCTATTGAACGCTCGCCCGATTGGGTATGCGGTGTCGGGCGCAGTAGCCCTTGTAGACCTGATGCACGATCTGCGAGCCGTAGGTGGAATGCAGCCGTCTCAGGGCAGCGTCGAGGTTCGTTTGATCGGCCGTGTAAAGCGAGTGGAGCATGCGGCGAAACCCGTGGTCAAACGTATGTTCGAGCATCCCATTGCTGGTCGAGAAACAGCTTGTCGAACGGCGCGACGGTGGTCGAGAGCTCCTTGACAGCCACCCCGCGTGACTTCGGAAAACTCCACGACATCCTGGCGCCGGATCCGCTCAAGCTAAGCGAGGCCGAGATCGAGTGGGTGTTTGTTCGTTTCCCTGATTGACAGTCGCTGGACCGCGGCGGCATACTCTGCCCCACCTCACTTCCAGAATGAGGCATCGATGACCGATCGATTCCGCCTCACGGTTTTCTCCCCGACTAGCTATCCGTATATGCCCTTTGCGATCGCTTCCACCGGTGTCACGCGCGTAACCGCGTTCAAGGGAGGCCAGGATGGATTGCAGATTCGTCGGCATCAACAGAGGTGTCCTGCTCGTTGTCGCCGTGGTGTGCCTGGCTGCGCTGGCCACTCCGGCGTTCGCACAGGACGCGAGCATCATCGGCCAGGTGGCGGATGAAGGCGGCGGCGTATTGCCGGGCGTGACGGTCACGGCGACCAGCCCGGCGCTCCAGGTCCCGCAGGTCACTGACGTCACTAACGAGCTCGGCGAATATCGCCTCACCGCGCTGCCGCTCGGCACTTATGTCGTGCAGTACGAGCTCGCAGGCTTCGGGACCCTGCGCCGCGAGGACATCCGGCTGACAGCCGGGTTTACGGCGCGGGTCGACATCAGACTGAAAGTGGGCACCCTGACCGAGACCGTTACCGTGTCCGGGGCCGCGCCGATCGTGGACGTGGCGTCCACGTCCACCAGCACCCAGTTGACGAAGGAAACCCTGGAGCTGATTCCCACGGGCCGGGCCGGTTTGCAGTCGATGATGGTCCAGGCGCCCGGCGTGCGCACCAACCTTGACATCGGCCAGCCTACCGCGAACCCGCTGTTCCGTGCCTTCGGCCAGAACGGCGATTCCTGGCAAACACTGGATGGCGTCGTGACGACTTCGCCAAAAGGCGGCAACCAGAGTGGGAACTGGTTTGATTCCCAGGTCTTCGAAGAGGCCTCGATCACCAGCGTCGCCAATCCGGCGGAAGCCCCGAGCCGTGGCATTCAGGTCTCCATCGTCATCAAATCGGGCGGCAACGACTTCCACGGCAGCGGCTCGCTGATTCAGTCGGGCAAGAAGTTTCAGGGCGACAACGTGGATGACAAGCTGAGGGCGCAAGGCATCACCGCCGGCAACCCCGTTGCCGTGCGGTGGGATCGATCCGCCGAACTGGGCGGCCGCATCGTCCGGAACAAGCTCTGGTTTTATGTTCAGGCACGTGAACGCAGGGACGACAGCTACAGCCTCGGCGGGTTCAACCCGGATGGAGCGCAGTCCATCAGCAAGCAGATTCAAAAGTTTGCCACGGTCAAGCTGTCGAACCAGATCAGCCCGTCCACCAAGATCGTTGGGTTCTACCAGCATCTGGGTCAGACGGGCGATGGCGCCGCGACGCAGTTCGCGGCGTACGAGTCGCGCCAGGTCACCTACGTTCCCGTTCACACGGGCAAGGTGGAATGGCAGATGGCCAGGGGCAACAAGTTCATGTCGTTCCAATATGGGTTCTGGAACTGGTACTACCGGCGCAACGGAGCTTCCGACAACGTCGCGACCAGCGATCAGCTTACCGGCATCATCACGGGCATGAACGTGGTCGCCGCGACACGACAACACGAGGGTCGCAAGGGGATCAAAGGGACCCTCAATTGGTACAAGCCGGGACTCCTGTGGGGCAACCATGACTTCAAGATCGGGTTCGACAACACGCCGGGCGCGCATGCGGATCGGTCGACGGTTGACCGAGGGGCCGCCGGCAACTACATCCTCATCTTCAGAAACGGCGTTCCGTTCCAGTTCGACGCCAAGAGCAACCCCACGAATCCGTCCAGTCCGGTCAACTATTTCGGGACGTACCTGCAGGACAACTGGACGATCGCGCGGCGGCTCTCGCTGAACCTGGGAGTCCGCTATGCGCACGATAACGGGTTCCTCCCGGAGCAATGCCGCGTGGCATCGCGGGCTCCGCTGGACATCGTGTTTCCGGCCCAGTGCTATCCGTTCACCCAGTTCAACGTCTGGAATCCGGTCTCGCCTCGGTTCCACGTTTCCTATGACGTCACGGGCGACGGCAAGACCCTGATCAAGGGGGGCTGGGGGATGTACGTCCATCAGCGCGGGATTGACGAGCTGCAGATGGGTAACGCGCTGGCCGACAGCGTCGTGACGTACACCTGGCACGACAACAACGGCAACAAGGTGTTCGACCCCGGCGAGGTGAATTTCGACCCGAACGGGCCTGATTTCGTCGCCAGGCGCGTGGAAGTCGGTCAGGCGCTCTCGGGCGCCGTGCCCAACCCGAACGAGAAGGAGCCGATGACCGACGAGTTCTCGATGTCCTTCGAGCGGGAGCTGATCCCGAACTTCGCCGTCAGGGCGACCGGCATCTATTCCCGTGAACACAATGCGTATCGTGTCCAGAACAACAAGCGGCCGTACAACGTGTACAACATCCCGGTGACGGCTCGCGATCCTGGCCCCGACGGCCGGCTCGGCACCAGCGACGATCCGGGGACGACGGTGACCTACTGGGAGTACCCCGTGACGTATCAGGGGGCCGCGTTCCAGGAGCCGATGCTCATCAACGATAAGGGCTCCAACGGCAATTACAGGAGCTTTGAGGTTGCCGCCAGTAAGCGCCTGTCGAACCGCTGGATGTTCATGGGGTCTTACTCGGCCACGAAGGTCCACGTGCCGTTCGTCTCCAACACCGCGGGGTTGACCGACTTCACCGGAGGCGGCGGGCTGACCGTCATCCTGGCGACGTTCGATCCGAACGCGGAAATCTTCGCGACAAATAACACGTGGGAGTGGATAAGCAGGATGTCCGGTGCCTACATCTTCCCGGGGGACGTGTCGTTGTCGGCGAACTTCGAGCAGAGAAGCGGCGATCCCTGGGCGCGGCAGGTCTCGGTCACGGGCGGGCGGACCATCCCGCAGAACAGGCAGCGGGTGGAACCGATCGGCAGTCGACGTCTGGACACGATTAACATCCTGAACCTCCGCGGCGAAAAGGGGTTTCGTCTGGGAGGGGGGCGCCGCATTGCCCTGCAGGTGAATGTCTACAACGCGCTGAACATCAACACCGCGACCGCCGTCACTCCGCTCTCGGGACCGAACTTCAACATACCGTCGGCGATCACACGGCCTCGGCTTGCCGAGGTGGGGTTGACCTACACCTTCTGACATGCAGGGGCAGTGTCTATGAGGTGATGTCGTTCGGTGAACAGGATTCTCCACGGCCCGTTCTCGCCATCGAGGGCGGGCCGTTTTCTTTGATGACGTGTGCAGCGGGCCGCCGGCGATGTGTCACGCGCTGCGGTGAAGGAGGTGTGAATCATGTCGTTGCGAGGCTGGGTCACCCGGATCCGTTCGGCGTTGCTCTGTGGGGGCTTCCTGGCCGCGGCGCTGCCGGCGGCGGCGCAAAACACACCAGCAATCGAGGTGTCGGCTGGATACAGCCTGTTGAGACTGCAAAGGGGGTTTGGCGTCAATTTGACGGACGTGAAGGAAACACTGCACGGCTGGTACGCTGAAGGGGCTGCGACCCAGACCGATCTGCTCTCTCTCGTGGGCCAGGGCGCGGGAAACTACGCGACCGTCAGCGGTCAGAAGGTCAAAGCGTACGAGTTCGCGGCCGGCCCGCGGTTCAACATGAGATCGGCTGGACGAACGGTGTTCGGGCAGTTTCTCATCGGCGTGGCGCATTACCGTCCCCATGGGCCTGAACGCTCGACGAATGCCACGTTGCACCTGGGCGGCGGCGTCAGCCTCGGGCCCAGCGACCGGGTCGGCTTTCGCGTTGGCGGAGACTACGAGCTCATCTTCACCGGAGGGTCTAACTTGCTGTCTCCCAAAACCGGCGAACGGACACATGGACTGCGAGTGACCGCCGGAGTGGTTTTCCCGATCGGCAGTTAGAGACACAACCGAGACTGTGTCGGACCCGGGCGCCACCCGGTCAACAGTTCGAACAACACTTCGGGGATCGATGAACAGGAATCGAGAACAGAGGACTGATGGCCGCGGACTGCGCGCCAAGCAACGGGGACCAGGAACTGACGACCGGGCCGCGTCGAGCGATCCCGCGGTGTCCTCCGCGCGGCTACCGGTATTGTGGCTCCTGTTTTTCGCCAGTGGCGCCTCTGCTCTGATCTACGAGGTCGTCTGGTTTCAGCTGCTGCAACTCGTCATCGGCTCGTCGGCCGTGTCGCTCGGCATCCTGCTCGGGACCTTCATGGGCGGCATGTGCGCGGGCAGCCTGCTGCTGCCTCGCGTCGTGTCATCGCGTCATCATCCGCTGCGCGTGTACGCCCTGATTGAGCTCGCCATCGGCAGCATCGGCGTCCTCGTGCTGTTCGCGATGCCCCTGGTCGGGCGCGTGTACATCGTCTGGGGCGGCGAGGGATTGACGGCACTCGTGCTGCGCGGTGTCGTGGCGGCCATCTGCCTGCTGCCGCCGACGCTGCTGATGGGCGCGACGTTACCCGCTATCGCGCGCTGGATTGAGACGACGCGCGCGGGCGTGTCATGGCTCGGTTATTTCTACGGTGGCAACATCGCCGGCGGGGTGTGCGGATGCCTCCTCGCAGGTTTCTACCTGTTGCGGGTTTTTGACACCGCCACTGCCACCTACATTGCCGCCGCATTCAACCTCGCGGTCGGCGCCACCGCTCTTGTGCTTGCGGCATTCACGCCGCCGGGCAGCAGGACACTCGCGTCCGTCGGTGCGGACGCGAATCGGCCGAACCGGCGCGTCTATGTTGTTATCGCGTTGTCGGGCCTCTGCGCACTTGCGGCGGAAGTGATCTGGACGCGGCAGCTCGGCCTCCTCTTTGGTGGCTCTGTCTACACTTTTTCGATCATCCTGGCAGTCTTTCTCCTTGGCCTCGGCGCCGGCAGCACCGCCGCGTCATTTCTTTGCAGGGTTGTCGTCACCGACGCGGCAGCCGCACTCGGCGTGTGCCAGCTCCTGCTCGCGGGGGCTATCGCCTGGACGGCGTATCTTGTGAGCGCCGCCCTGCCGTACTGGCCGATTGCGCCGTCGATCTCCAGCATCTGGTTCAACTTTCAGCTCGATCTCACACGGGCGTTTCTCGCGTTGTTCCCTGCGGCCGTGCTCTGGGGCGCCAGTTTTCCGTTTGCGCTCGCGGCTGCCGCGGCCGGCCGGAGCAGAGGGCAGGATGGCGCGAAGCTCGCGGGAGGCGTTTATGCGGCCAATACCCTGGGGGCCATAGCCGGCGCGCTCGGCGCCAGCCTCCTCCTCGTCGGCTGGGTGGGGTCGCAACATTCGCAGCAACTGCTGATGGTGATTTCCGCGATTGGGGGCCTCGCGATGCTCGTTCCAGCCGCGGCATCAGATGGCATCAAAGGCCGATTCAGTTCTGCTGTGCTCCTGCTGGTCGTCTCCGTTGCAGCGGTCGCGCTCGTAATGACTGTGCCGCCGGTCTCGCCGTGGCTTGTGGCGTACGGCCGATTCGCTCCCGGATGGGTGGGCGTGAGCGACATTATCTATGTCGGCGAGGGCGTTCACTCGTCGGTGGCGGTGTCGCGCGACTCCACTGGCGCCCTCAAGTACCACGCATCGGGAAAAGTGCAGGCGTCGAGCGAGCGGCAGGATATGGGCCTTCAGCGGATGCTGGGCCATCTCACCACGCTGGTGCCGGCGAACCCGCGCTCGGTTTTTGTCATCGGTTACGGCGCGGGCGTGACGGCTGGCGCCGTCTCAGTCGACCCGCGGGTGGAGCACATCACGATCGCCGAGATCGAGCCGCTCGTTCCGCAGGTGGCGTCCCGGTACTTCGGCGACTTCAATCAGCGCGTCGCCGACAGTCCCAAGGTCCAGGTGCGCATCGACGATGGCCGGCATTTCATTCAGACGACCGACCAGAAGTTCGATGCCGTCACCACCGACCTCGTGGATCCGTGGGTCAAAGGCACGGCGGCCCTCTTCACACGCGAATTCTTCGAGGCCGCCCGTGATCACCTGAACCCCGGCGGCATCGTCACGATGTTCGTACAGTTGTACGAGACGAGCCCGGACGCGGTGAAAAGCCAGGTGGCGACGTTCTTCGACGTCTTTCCCAACAGCGTCATCTTCGGGAATACGCGGGAGGGCCGGGGGTACGACATGGTCGTCGTCGGCCGGTCAGGGCCGCTCCGGATCGATCTCGACGAGATCGAAGATCGGCTGTCGAGTCCCGGCTATGCGCCCGTCGCGCAATCGCTTCGCGAGATCGGCTTTCAGTCGGCTGTTCAACTGTTTGCGACCTACGCGGGACGGCCCGCCGATCTCACTGAATGGCTTCAAGGCGCGGTCATCAACCGCGATCGAGATCTACGTCTGCAGTATCTCGCCGGCTTGGGGATGAACCTGTTCCAGAGCGACAAGATTTACGCGGACATGCTGACGAATCGCCGCTTCCCCGAGAATCTGTTTGTTGGCTCGGACAAACGGATGCAGGCGCTGTTTGAAGCCGGCGGTGGAAGCCGGAACGCTGGTCCCTAGATTTGAAGCTCGAGTCCGGAACGCGCAACGAGGTTGCCAGCGGAGGCGGCGGATGGCCGGCAGGACTGGCCGGCAAAGAAAAAGCCGACCTGAAGGTCGGCCTCTACGATCGTCGCGGACCTGGAAGGTCCGCGCCGCATTAGAACTCGATGTGAGTCTGGGCGAGCAGCCGGCGCTCGAGCAGTTGGGAGTTGACCGTTCGAGAAATCTGCTCGAGCGTCACCACGACACCCAACCGCCCGCGTCCCACCTGGCTCCAGTGCGCGCCGCCGAAGACGTAGCGGCGCCTCGAGTCGCTGTCGTTCGACGCGTCCGGGTCGAAGAAATCCACGCCGCCGACTGCGGCCCAGCCCGTAGGACCCTGCCGGCCCTCACCGAAGAACGACAGGCCGCGGCGCTCGACATCCTTGGCGATGAACGGGTTGTCGGTCGCGGACAGATACTGCGCCGTGAGGACGACCTGGGGCACCTCATAAGTGCCCATTACGATGGCGACGTTGCGCGGACGATCTTTCGCGTACCAGCCGTACTGGTAGAACCCCGAGATGCTCACGTTGCCGACGGCACTGTCTTCGGCGAAGGGACGCAAAGTCACGCGGCCATCCACGCTCTTGTACTTGTCTATTTCGGCGCGTCCATACCCCTCGCCGTTGTACACGCCCACGTGGACCTCCGTCCGGCCGCGGGTGGCCTTCACGCTCGCGCCAAGGTCGGTCGGTCCAGGGATCAATTCCAGGCGTTCCGCGAAGAAAGGCCCGATCACACGATAGCGGTTGACCGACTCCTCGAAGGTGAGCCAGGGCGTTTCGTGCAAGCCGAACATGATCGACACGCCGTCACTCACCTTGGCGTCCAGCGAGGCATATTCGAGGCGCAACGCCAGGTTCTGGTTCAAGCTGGCATCGGTGGTCGGCCGCACGTCCGGCGTGAACCGAACGTGCACGCGGTCCGTGAGTCGCGCCTGTATGTTCAAGTAGCCACGGGTGACGTCGAACGCGTTGTAGCCGTTCGATTCGTGCAGTTCGGCGTCGTACTGCAGGAACGAGACGACGCCAAAGGTCACGATGGGAGCGGCGGGAACGGGCGGTGTCGCCGCCGGAGGCTCGGGAGCCTGGGCCATCGCCGGACCAGAGAGGCTGAACAACACGATTGATATCAGACCGAGTCGATTCACACTTTTCATGTCATGAACCCTAGAAAATGGCCGGCGCGCCGGCGCGAAAATCACCGTTGAGAATGGGCACCGAGTTCACACCAAGCCATTGGTCGAGCAACCTCGCGTACACGGATCGGAAGTCGGTTTCGTAACGGACGTCACCGGAGTTGTTTTCCAGCGTCGGACTGCCTGGCGCGAGCGACGCCGCCGTACCGTGAAGCCCGCCACGCACCGAACCGCCGAGCACCATCGTCAGGCCCGCGGCGCCGTGATCGGTGCCCGCGCTGCCGTTCTCGGAGATGCGCCGGCCGAACTCGGAGAACACGACCACGGTGGTGTCGCCGGCGAGGCCCTGGTTGCGCACGTCGCTGTAGAACGCCGCGAGCCCATTGCCGAGCGTGCCCATCAGATTGCCGTAGGCGCCGCCTGTTGCGCCCTGCCCTGCGTGCGTGTCGAAGCCGCCCGTCTGCACCCAGAACACCCGCGAGCCGATGCCGCGGACGATGGCGCCCGCAACAGTGCGCATCGCGAGCGCGAAGCCGTTGTTCGGATATGCGACCGTCGGGGTATACGACGTCGCCTGCGCCACGCGGTCGAGCGTGTCGATTGCCCCCCGGCTGGTGCTGTTCACGAACGCTAGATGCGGCCGACCGTTCGCCGGGTTGGCCGCCATCGCTTGCGCGGCCGCGCGCTCCTGGAGCGCGGCCGCGCCGCGGTTCGGACTCGCATAGGTGTAGGTGCTCGCGTTTGGAATCGCGGGTACACCGCTTTGTCCTGAGAGGAGCGCACGAGGGGTTTCCGCTGTTGTATTCCACGCGGCGAGTGCGTCCAGCGGTCGAGGAAGCGTGTCGAGATAACGACCAAGCCAGCCCGAGCCGGTCGATGATCGCGGGTTGGCAGTGCCCCAGATATCGGTGGCTTCGAAGTGCGACCGACTCGAGTTCGCGTACCCGGTACGTTGCACGAGAGCAAGGCGCCCTTCGTTGAAGATGTTCAAAAGGCCGCCGAGCTGCGGATGCAGGCCGAGCACCTGCCCGGCCGCGTCGGTGCCCACCTGCAGTACCTGCCCTGCGGGCACGGCAATACTGGGACGGCGGTTGTAGTAAGCCGGGTCGCGATAGGAGACCAACGTGTTCAGCGCATCGTTACCACCGCCAAGGTAGACGACGACGAGGTTCCGCGTCCGTATGCCCTGTGCCTCGGCGATCGCGGTCAAGAACGCGGGCGCGGCGAGCCCGAGCGACACGGTCGCGACGCCGTTACGTATGAAGAGTCGTCGAGAAATGTCCACGTCGCTCCCTTCTAAACGAGTTGGTACTCAGAGGAACCGACGAGGAGGCGCGCAAGTCCGGCGGCCCGCGTGTCGAGTTGTTCCCCGCTGCCGATCCAGGTTCCAGCGGCGCCCAGGTAGGACATGAGCGCCTGCTGTGGGCCCGAGTCGAGGGGCGCGGGCGTCACGCGATCGAGCATCGACGCAAGCAACATCTGCGGCGTGCCGCCATCAGCCTGCAGGTCCGCGGCAAGGAACCCTTTCTGGCTGGCAGCCAGCGTGGCGGCAAAATTCGTTCGCGCGAGCATCGTCCCGGTCGAGAACCAGGCGGCGCCCAGCGGCCATCCGCCGACGTTCGGCGGCTCGAAGAGCTGCTGGCCCATGGCGGCCAGGGGCGACCGGGCCCTGTCGAGCGAGAAGCCTTGCCAGCCCACTTCCCTGATCGCCCGCACGACGAATTCCGCCGGCCATGAATAGCGGGCATAGCGCATCGACGGATCGTTGAACCAGGGCGATGTCAGCACGTGCCGGACGACGGGCCTGATCTCGGTGCGGTTCCCCAGGTAGACGGCGGCCGTGCTCTCGACAAAGACCGGATCCGGCTGATGGATCTCGCTGATGAAAAAGTTCCAGAACTTTCGAGCCAGACGACGGGCCGTTTCCGGGTGCACCGCCAGGGCGGTGATCAAGTCCACGCCGTCCTGGATGCCTGCAGACTCGCTGCGCGCCGGGATCGTCCGGCTGCCGTTGGCGATCGGGAACGAGAACGTCTTCTCGCTGGTGTCGTGTTGGTCGGCGTTGTATTCGAATTCCTGATACGCGTTCAGATCTCCATACTCGTCCTGACGGTAGTCATCGGACCCCCGCAGGCTCCAGCCCGTGAACACCCGCGCGGCAGCGTAGACGTCCGACTCGATGTAGTTGCCGACGCCGATCGTGAACAGCTCGATGATCTCGCGGCCGAAGTTCTCCTGCGGCTTCGCTTTGGTGTTGCTCTTGCTATCGAGCCACACCAGCATCGCGGGATCCTGCGCCACCTGAATCAGGAGATCGCGAAAGTTACCGAGCGCGTATTGGCGGAAGAGTTCGATCTGACCCTGTGGCCCGCGCAGCACGCCGGATTTGTGCGCGAGCATCTTGGCCGCCTGCCTGGTGCCAGAGTCGGCGGCCAGCTTGCTGTAGGCGGTGGCGAAGTGGTTGTGCCAGAACAACGCCATCTTTTCCTGCAGCGGACGGCGCGAGTGGACCATGCGGAACAGCCAGCGCTGGCGCGCGTCTTCGATGTCGATATCGGGCGCGAAGAGGTCTTTGGTGGCGACCTGCGCATGGTCGGGCCGTCCAATGCGGCCATCGACGTCATCGGGTCGACCCTCATAGTCGACGAAGTACGCGACCGCAGCGGCAGGCGACATGTCGCGAAACATCTCGGCGTCGACGGCACTGCTGCCGAATCCCGCGCGGCGGAGCAGGTGATCGATTTCCGGGTTGAGTTGGGACATTGCGGTTCCTGTGCGTGACGCGTCAGAGCGCGATCGTCACGACGCCGTCCGTGACGGTCGTGGAGAAACGACGCAGTGACGCCATGGCAGGGCCGCGCACCACCGCACCGCTGCGGCTGTAGCGCGACCCGTGGCACGGACACACGTACGTGTCGCCGTCCGTGCCGGTGATGGTGCACGACTGGTGGCTGCAGACCGCGTCGACCGCCGAGAACGCGCTCGCGCTCGTCCGCGCCACCAGGAACACGCCTGCTATGGACTCGACGAGCACGGCACCGCCGACGTCGGCCAACGCGGATCCAGCGACGGTGACCTGTACTCCAGAACCCGTGAACCGGCCGGACAGGACGCCGAGCATTGAGGCCGTGCCGCTCGGCGACGTCGGCCCGCCGCCGCAGGCGGAGAACAGCGTCGCGAACGTGGCGCAAGAGGCCACCTGACAGGCTTCTGCGCAGAACCGGCGTCGTGAGACGGGCGTGTTTGTGTCTGACATCGCGGTGATTCTCGTGGGGGGGGGCAATATCGAGACCACTCGCAAACGACCCGGTTTTCCTGAATCGCAGACCTGGCGGGTTCCCGCCGATCACAGACTGGGGGCGAGGACGGGTGATTTCGTAAGCGCCGCCGGCGGGCCCATTTTTGTCAGGAGTTGATGAGGAACCAGTCGCAGAGGTCCGACATCATGGCGATCGTGACGTGAGGGGTCACGTTCGCGGCCTGTCGTCCTTCGGCGAGAGCCGGCGGACGCGGGTATATCGGGCGCTCGGCCTCCAACTCCCGCCTTCGCGCTCTGCGCTTCGGCGCGGCAAGCCGCATGCCGGGAAAGCGCTCTCGCATTCGCTGCTCTCGCGCGTACGCGTCGACTAACAGATGGCTCGCGGCGACATCCGTCACGCGGCACAAAACGCCTGCGCTGACTCGTGGAAACCAAGACGCGTTGACGGAAGTCGACGCGGAAGCCTCGCTCGCGCGCTTTCCGGCTTCGCGGCATAGCGGCATGCTCACGCCTTCGCGCTCTGCGCTTCGGCGCGCAAGCCGTAGTCGGCCTCGGCCCGACATACCCGCATCCGCCTCAGCATGTGCTGTCGCTGAGCGACAGAATGCGCTGCTCTTGCAAGCGTGGGCAAGGGTCCCCCTTCCCCCTGTCCCCTGTCCCCTGTCCCCTTCCCCTGTCCCCTTCCCCTGACCCGGCGTTCGGATCTCAGCGCAGCAGCGTCGGTGCGGTGTCCTCGAAGTAGGCGAGGATGCCTTCGATGAGAGGATGCCCAGACGCGAAGAAATCGATCGACTCGTCCTCGACCGCTTCTTCCCGATCGAACGTGCCGACGTACGCAGAGCCGCCGGGCACGCCCGGCAGGCTGTCGACGACCGCTTCGTTGCCGAACTCGATCGCAAACGTCCGCCGCTTCCGCAGGTGCTGGACGTGGAATCCGAGGCGAGTGCAGGCGTTGACCACCACCCGTTCGGTCAGCGCATCGAGCTCCGCGGGCACGCGTGCGAGGATGCTCTCGGCCATCTCCAACCGGTACGGGTCGCGATGGAGCTGCTGGTAGGCGGCTTCGCGGACGCGCGTGCGGGCGGCACGCGCGTCGGCGATCAATCGGTCAAGACGCTCATCGGTGAGCGAGGCGCCCGCATCAAGGGCGATCGCCTCGACCGCCCCCTCGACGTGCGCCAGCTGCGGCTCCAGCCCTGCCAGCGGTTCGCGGAATACGCCGAGCGTCTCGAACAGGCGCACGACGTCCGCGCCGATCCCGCGCGGCGGACGGAAGTACACGATCTCCACCGGGATGCGCCGGCCGATCCGATCCAGACGTCCGATCCGCTGCTCGACGCTGGTGGGTTTCCACGGAAGGTCGAAGAGGATCAAGCGGCGGCAGAATTCGAAGTTGCGGCCCTCGCCGCCGCACTCGGTCGAGACGAGCAGGCTTGGACCGTCTGCCTCACGGAAACGCGCGACCTCCGTGTCGCGCCGCGCCGGCGACAGATCCTCATGAAAGACGCCGCTCGCGAGCTGCGCGCGGTGGCTCAGCGCCGTCCGCAACATCTCGAGCGTCTCGCGGTGCGCGACGAACACGAGCGTTTTCTCCTTCGCATCCCGCCACCGGCGCGCGTTTGAGAGCAGCCACTGGACACGCGGGTCCACCGCGTCCATCGCCTCTGCCTGCTGGCGCAACGCACTATCGTCGGGCCCGAGCACGGCGGCCAGCGCTGCCCCCGATGCGACCGCGCGACGGATGCGATCGATCTTCTGCCTGCGCACGACGGCGTTCGGCGCCGGCACGGCTCGCAGCGTCGCTTCGATCTCGGCATTCGCGGTCCCAGAGGGTCCGCGCCGCTGTGAGGTGGCGCCCCCGTGCACGTCGATCGGGATGCCCACGCGCGGCGGCAGGCCTCCGATGTCGACGCGCCGCGTGGAGCTGGTGCACGGAGGCAGCGGTATCCCGTTCGCAAGCCGCTCCTCGAAACTTACGTCATCTGGAAACTCCTCCGGGCGCAGGAGTTGAAGCAGCCGAAAGAACCCGTGCGCGTCGTCGTCGAGCGGAGTCGCGCTGAGGAGCAGGACGTGACGGCCAAGGCCGGCGATCGGCGCGATGGCCCGCCACGCCGCATCGCCGGGATGACCCGGCGGGCGCCGGATGCGCTGCGCCTCGTCAACGACCAGCAGATCGATTCCGGCGCTCACGGCCTGTTCCGTCAGGTGCGGCCGCTCGATCAGCATCTCGAGCGCGATGACGGCGCGCCGATGGACATCAAACGGGTTGAAATCGGGTCCGAAGTCGCGCGCCACGTCGGCCAGGCGCGGGCCGTCGAGCAGCGCGAAGACCTGGTGGTATTTTCGCCACAGCTCGCCGAGCCACTGAACCGTCAAGACGTCCGGCGCCACGACGAGGCAACGCTCGACTTTCCCCACGTGGACCAGTCGATTCAGGATCAGGCACGCCTCGATCGTTTTCCCGAGGCCGACTTCGTCGGCGAGCAGCCACCGCACCGGATCGGTCGCGGTTGCACGCTCCGCGACGTAGAACTGGTGCGGAAACAACCGGACGCGTCCGCCGAGGAAGGATCCGAGACCGCCGGCCTCGCGAATCGAGCGGAGGCGTCGGACGTCGCGAAGAATCTCGAGGTCTGCCGGGTGGATGGGGACGAAAGCCTGGGCAACGGGCTCCGCCGCTTCAGAGTCGGCCCGCACGAGGGCGTCGCTGTTGGCCGCAATGCGCAGCGTCGTTGCCGTGCGCGCAAAGCGCACCACGAGCGCGCGGCCTTCGACGGCCGCCACGCGTCCGACGCCGAGCTCAGGGTTGAAGCGGTGAGTAAGGTAATCGCCTGTCGTCCATGACCGCTCCGGATCTGTCACCTTCCGACGATCGTATCAGCGGTTTCAGCCTCCTTGATGAAGCTCGGATCGCCGGCGGCGTAGCGATTCGAGCTCAAAGCCAGTCGACGCGGAAGCCTCGCTCGCGCGCTTTCCGGCTTCGCGATGCAAACCGTCAATTCGGCGTGACACGTCGTGCCTCGCCATTTCATCATTAACCGCCGCCGCTTTTCTTGACGCTGCGACACCTTCAAGAGGTACGGCGGCCGGGGGTGGAGCGATCACGCGCGGTCAGCGTGTGTTCCACAACTCCTAGAACCGAGGCTGCTCATGCACGAGTACATCGAGATCCAGTTTCGTCACAGGGGTAAGGCGTTCCGCGTGGCTCGACAAGTCCAGCAGGGGTTCGAGTTCGACGAACGTGATCCGCCGACGCGCAGCATCGACATCGGTTTCGCCGCATTCGACGATGGCACGCGGTATCGGATGCAGCGGATTCGCCAGGTCAAGGGTTGGGGTGCACAGCGGTTCGACGTGAAGGTCTCGGTGGAGGACGGCTCGCTTGTGCTGCGCGGTGACGATCGGTTCTCGCTACCGGAGGGGTGGTACACGATCACCGCGAACGTCAGCGGAGCAAAGGTGAAAACGATCGACAAACGGCGCGTCGAAGTCGTAAACGATCGTCACGCTCTTCTACACATTGATCTGGAGCTCGACGAGCGAACGATCGAGGTCGATCTCGATGGTGCGGATCCGGCCATCCAGCGAGTGCTCGACGCCTCGACGCTGGACGGGCAGACCGGGACCGACTGGGTGCAGGATAATGACGTCCGCCCGACGCGACGGGCCTGCGCGCTGAACCTGCTCGCGAGCCTGCGCACCACGCCGACAGTATCAGCGCCACTTCTGGCCGAGGTCGACTGCATCTTTATCGGCCGCGACGATCGCTGTTACGCACGGGTAACGCCCGCGTTCTATACGCGTGTTCAGGCGTTGTGTGATCAGGACAACAACAGGGTGTATCCAGAAGGTCCCCCTCACGCGAAGATCCACGAAGAGCTGCTGCTTGCGATCGGTGACTTCGATTCAACAGCCGCCGGCTGCTTCGGCACCAAGGGGCTGTGGAGCTTTCGAGCTGAAGGCAGCCCGTCGCTGCAGATGGTGATTGCGCGACCGACGACGATTTTCCCGATGGAGTTCGTGGATCTGGATCTCGATCTCGGCAACCCGCTTCAGGACGTGGTAGGCCTCTGCATTCACATAGGCGAGCTTGTCGACGGGAAGCCGACAAATCATCTCGACATGTACGACAAGCTCCGAAAACACAAGGTCAGGGCGCCGTATCTTTACTACACGGTCACGAAGCCGGCTAAGAAGTGAGATGAGCGGCGCCCTGCGCTTCGGCGCACGCGCATATAATCCACAGCATATGCTCGGCGCCTTCACTGCTCGGGCGTGTCTCGGCGCGCATCGTTCAAGGGCCCTCGCGGTCATTACCGCAATCTTCCTGTCAACCGCTGGCGCCGCCCTCGCGCAGCCGGCGCCATTCAACGTCGTCGAAGCGACGATCGATGACGTTCGTCGTGCGCTCGTGTCGAAGCAGGTCACATGTCGGGCCCTTGTCGAGCAGTACATCAGGCGCATCGAGGCCTACGACAAGTCCGGTCCTGCGTTGAACGCGGTGCAGACCATCAACCGCCGCGCGCTGGAAGACGCCGATCGCCTCGATTCAATGTTCATCACGTCTGGCCCGGTCGGCCCGCTGCACTGTGTTCCGATGCTTCTCAAGGATCAGTTCGAGACCAGTGACATGCCGACGACCTACGGCTCGGTGCTGTTCAAGGATTTCATTCCAAAGCGCGACGCGACAGTTGTCAGCAGGTTGAAAACGGCGGGAGCGGTGATCGTTGCCAAGACCACTATGGGCGAGTTCGCTGCGGGATATCTTGGTTCGGCATTTGGCGTCGTGCACAACGCCTACGACCCGGCGCGAATCGCCAGCGGTTCGTCAGGCGGCACCGGCTCCGGGATCGCGGCAAACTTCGGCACAGCGGGGATCGGCGAGGACACCGGCGGATCGGTGCGCGGACCCGCAGCCGCGAACAACCTGGTCGGACTGCGGCCGACAACGCCGCTCGTCAGCCGCTTCGGGATGTTGCCGGCTCGGCCAAGCACGGACACGCTCGGCCCGATCACCCGCTCGGTCAGGGACGCGGCAATCGTTCTCGACGTCATCGCGGGTTACGACGCCAAGGATCCTTTGACCGCGGATGCGGTTGGACGGGTGCCCGCAAGCTATACGCAATCACTCACGGCGGATGGATTGAGAGGCGCACGCATAGGTGTCATTCGCGAGCCGCTGGATCCGAAGGCCGATCCAGCGTCGAACGACTTCAAGCAGGTCCGTGCAGTGATCGACCGCGCGCTTGCAGATCTGACGCGGCTGGGCGCCGTGGTTGTGGATTCGGTCGCCATTCCCGATCTCGCCGGCCGCTCGGCGAGGATGTACGACGGCAACGTGTTCGAAACGGAAGCGGCAACAAACAAGTACCTGGCGCAGCACCCCAACGCGCCGGTGAAGACCCTGAGTGAGATTCTGCTGTCCGGGAAGGTCGTGCCATCGCGCGCGCCGGTCCTGATGAACACCATCGGCCACTCCACCAACGAGAGCGGCTACCTGCAGTTTCTATTGGCCAGGGACGAGCTCCGACAGGCTGTGCTCGTCGGGATGGCAGACCAACGGATTGATGCACTCGTGTATGCGACGTTCGACCATCCGCCGCTTCGTATTCCCACCGATGCGTTGACGCAAACCGTCATAGATTCCACGGGTCCGGGCAACAATCGGCGCCTCAGCCCGGTCATCGGCTTTCCGGCAATGACGGTGCCTGCAGGATTCACAGCCGACGGCCTCCCCGTGGGGCTCGAGTTCATGGGCCGCCCGTTCGCCGAGCCTACGTTGTTCAAGCTCGCCTATGCATACGAGCAGGGGACGCACCACCGTAAAGCACCAACGTCCACGCCGGCAGTGCCCCGACAAGTGACCGCAGCTCGTTAGGCCGGAGGAGCGAGGAATGGCTGTGGTCAACTCCTACCGCACCGCGATCGGGGCGACGGTCGAACCAGTGGCACCCACCAGCTTCAGTGGCTCCACGATCAACGCGAACTCGTACGCCCGCTGGGCGGCGAGCTCATCGAGCCTCAGGTTCTCCAGCAGAAAGATCCCGTTCACCACGAGTGCGATTTGATGCACCGGGTTCGACAGCTTCGGGTCGGGGCTCGGTGTCACGTTGATCGGCGCGGTGTCGGCGCCAATCAGCATCGGATCCTGTCGTGCGAGCCATTCGGACGCCGCCACGTCGATCCCCGGGTTGATCCTCATGTACCGGGCGTTCTCCTTACCCCAGAGGCGGCCCCACCCCGTGTGAAGGATCACCGCGTCGCCGGGCTGCAGCGTGAGTTGCTGCTTTTGCAGCGCCTGCTGTAAATCCGCCACGGTGATCTCGTACGAGTCGGGCAGCATCTCGACGCCTTTGAGCGCCGCGATGTCGAGCAGTACTCCGCGCGTCATCAGCGCGCCGATGTTCTCGATGCCGAGCTTCGAGAAGCCGTTGCGGGTCGCGATGTCATCAAGCTTGAAGCAGTTGTAGAGACTATCGCCAATCGTCTGGTGCGCGAAGACGTCGAACTGGGTGCCGACCTGGCCGATTTCCGCCAGCACGACCTCCTCGTTGCTGCCGCGGCGGTTCGATCCGGCAAGCGGCGCAGTCCGTTTCGTATGCAGCTCGAACGTGCGAGTGGCTTGCAGCGGCATGCTTTGTTCGAGCCTCCGTCCCAACTCGAACACCTGCCCCGTCTTAATGAGACGGGTCGCGCGGAGCACTGTCTCAGGCTTCATGTGATTCCCGGCGCCGCGCTGGTCGCCTGCGCCCCACTTCGACGGGCAGCGCGCGCTGTCAGCTGGCGGGTTCCACGTCTGCGCCTCCGCACCTGTAGCGCGGACGCACACAAAGGAGGTCGCGAGCGCAACGATGATGATCGGTCGCATGATCAAACTCCTTTAGCGCGAAGACGAAACGCCGGCTGCCAAGACCTGACTGCTCTCCGCTTCAACCCTGGGATTATATGAAGGAAGTGTGATGACCATGATGGAAACCGATCAGCGGTTCTACGTTCGGCGATCCACGATTCCAGAAGCTGGGGAGGGTTTGTTCGCGGCCGTCTCACTGGTTCAAGGCGATCGCTTGCGAGTCGTCGGCGTATTGATTGCGGCGAATTCCGTGTCCGATCGATGTACCAGGTATGCCGATCCGTACAAAGTGCGTATGGGCGAACGTCTCCTCATTCCTACGGGCTGGTGTGCGATGGTCAATCATCGCGAGGACGCAAACGTTGAAAAGGTCATCGAAGGCGAGGACGTCTACCTGGAAGTGCTTCGGCCGATTGCGAAGGATGAGGAAGTATTTTTTCGATATCACGAGTACGCGAAGAATCGGTTTGGTCCGCTGCAACCGTAGGGAATCCCTCGCCCAGGTGACTTACGTATGCGCGTCAGCATCGTGAGCGAAGATGCAGCTTTCGATGCTCGACGGTCTGGGTCATCAGCAGCTTCCGCCGCGTTTTACTCGCTGACGGTGATCACGTCGCTCGCAGTCGGCCGGACGTGCGCACAGGTCTGATCGCCTTCTCCAGCCGACGTCCGGCGCGTTCCCTGCCGAGAATGTCCAAGCAAGAGTCCGCTAGTCTATTCGCGTGAATGAAGAAATCCGTCGCACTGATCCGTCCAGGGAGACCTTGACGCACGAGAACTGCTTCATTCTCGAGTTGGCGAACGATTCGGGCGATCCGGACGTGTCGATTGCGCGGGCACGGGTGCTGCCGGGTGTGACGACGGAATGGCACAGCGTCAGAAACATCGACGAGCGCTACGTCATCGTCTCCGGCAAAGGGAGAGTGGAAGTCGGCGACCTCCCGCCAAGCGTCGTCTCGGAGGGTGATGTCGTCCGGATTCCTGCGAACACTCCACAGCGCATCACGAACGTCGGGGACGTCGACCTCGTGTTCTTGTGCGTGTGCACCCCACGATTTGTGCAGAGTGCCTACGTGAGCGGTCGATAGTCCTCACATCGACCGATTTGTTCCGGCACAGGGCAATGCGATTCGCGACAGCCCTGTTCGGAGTTATGCTGCGAGCCACGCGGCTCGAACCGGGATAGGCCGGTGGCCTACTAGTAGTCGGGCAGACAACAAGGCAGGCGAGAATGCGGGTTCAAGAAAACAAGCTTGAAGTCGTGCCCTACGATCATGGTTGGCCTGAGGCTTTCGAGGCGGAGGCTGTCCAGCTTCGCACAGCACTCGGGACGCTGGCCCTGCGCATCGACCATAACGGCTCGACTTCGATTCCTGGGCTCGGCGCCAAACCGGTCATTGATATCCAGCTGTCAGTTGCCGCGCTTCAGCCAATTGAGGCGTACGGCGAACGCCTTCGGGCCATCGGATACGTTCACGTTCCTCATCCTGACGACTCGTTCTGTCCATTTTTCCATCGGCCGCCCCAGTGGCCTCACAGTCACCACGTTCACGTCGTCGAACGAGGCGGCGCGGAAGAACGGCGGACATTGGCCTTTCGCGATTACCTCCGCGACCATGCCGCTGCGGCTCGTGAATACGAACACCTCAAGCAAGACTTGGCGATGCAACTCGCGGCGACCAATCGCGAATCTCGTGACGCGTACAGCCGTGCGAAGACTGACTTCATCGAGCGGATTGTTGCCATGGCTTTACGTAGTGGCTATCCGCGAGAGTTTCTCGAGACCGGCGAGCTGCCCAATCAAGGCGCTGCACCCGTCGGCCGCGCGAAAAGGGAGCGGCCGCGGGTGAGCGCCGAGCGTTGATATGGCTGGATTCTGTCAAGCGGGCAGATCGCTCCTGTCTCACGGTGGTGAGTTCCACTTTCTCAGCACGCTCTTCGTGCTTTTCGTTTCAGATCCGTCTGGTCGGCGGCACCGCGTTCTAGCGACGGTTGACGCTGCTGATATCCGCGGGTTGGGTACCGCCCAGACTGTGGTTCGTCGCGGAGCTGCCTCGCCCTAGGCACGGACGTATCGATGGTGCTGATGTCCATAACGTTCCCGAGGATTCTCCACCTGGCCGCGATGCCGCCGGCCTGACGGACCTGATCGCCGCATCATCTACGCCGGCGGCGCCGGCACCTCTCGAGCGATTGCCCAGATGAATCCTGTGAGCTCGCGCGCAATCGCGGTGGCCACTTTGGGCTTCGCCTTGCCGCGCGCCACGAGCTTGCGAAAGCGTGATGTCAGGCGGAGTTGCGCTTTCCACGCGATGTCACAGACCACCTTTGGCAACGCTTCTTGTCGATAGAGCATCTGGCGCCCGATGCGCGGGACCCCTTGATACGCCCACGCCGCTTCGGCGAGCAACCGTCGCGCGTGCGGATTGCCCGCTTTGGTGATCCCGCCCCGTCGGACACTGGGTCCACTCGAGTATTCCGAGGGAACCAAGCCGAGGTACGCCATGAGCTCGCGCGGATGGGTAAACCGGCGAATGTCGCCGACCTCGGTGACGAGGCCCACCGCGGTGACAAATGACACCCCGCGCAACGCTTGGAGCGCCTCCACCACCGGCGCCCAGCGCCACGCGGGCGTGAGCTGACGGAGCTGATCGGTGAGCCGCTCGACGCGGCGTTCAGTTTCGTCGATCGTGTCGCGGTACTCCTGCAGCGCAATGTGCTGTGGCGCGAGAGGGAAACTGAGATCCGCCAGCCACCGGCGATAGGGTCGGGTCCAGCCGACGCGGCCTGGATACCGACGCCCTTGACGCAGCAAGAACGCCTTCAACCGATGCTTCGCTTGCGTGGACAGGCCAACGGCATCTTCGCGGGCGCGGACGAGATCGCGCAGCGCTTCATCGTCGGCGGTGGGAATGTAGATCGCCGTGAGCTCGCCGGCGCGATGCAACCGGGCGAGCGCGTCGCCATCGCGCCGGTCGGTCTTGATGCGATCGCCGCTGCGTTTCGGCATGCTCGAGGGATTGACGACCACGCAGTCTTCCCCGTGCGTCGTGAGATAGCGATGAATGCCAAATCCGCACGGACCGGCCTCATACACGAAGCGCAACCGGCGGCTCGGCGCCCGCAGCGCGCGGACGACCTTGGCGACTGCTTCCAGATCGCCCGGGATCACTCCGTAGCGTCGGACCTCGCCGTCCCGCCCCTCCTCGGCGAGCGAGACGTCGATCGATTCCTTGTGGACATCCATCCCCACGAACATGCTACGTTTCGCCATGGCCTGCCTCCGTTGTATGTGGCTCTGCGCGTCACCCTCATCGGCGTCGCGCAATCCACGATTTACTACGTGAGGCAGGCCTCTGCTCCGACAGCCATACTGTCTAGGCAGTTCCCGACGCAAGGAGGCATGCATGTGGTTCAAGCACCGAGCCTGGATACCTGTCGCGTGGCTCCTCTGTCTCGGGAACCTTATCTCTGTCTGGTTCGCCGCTCGGCCGGCTGAACCCTGGCATGCGACGATCCACGCGCTATTCGCGGTGCTGTTTGGTCTCGGGGCGCAACGCCTTGCCGCTCGACCCCGAGCTGCCTAACAAGCATGCAGGCGTCGGCGCTGGCGCGTACGCGTCCCCTCGCGGCCATCCGTATAGTAGACTCCCGCACCTATGAACACGACTGTGGGCAGTGTCGGCGTCGCGCTGCCAACGTCTCCCACAACGCGTTGGCGCCGCGACCGAGTGTTTTATACGGTCCTGCCCATCACGATGGCAGTCGCGGTTTTTGTCGGCTTTGCGCCCACGTATTATCTGAAATCCGCGTTCGGCACTCCGGCGCTCAGACCCATGTACCACCTGCATGGGTTCCTCTTCACGTGCTGGATGCTGCTCCTGATCGTGCAGCCGGCGCTTGTCGCGGTACGGCGCACAGACGTGCACCGCAAGCTCGGCGTGGTCGGCGGGGTGCTCGCCGCCGCGATGACGGTGATGGCGTTCCTTGTCACGATCGATCTGGGCAGGCGCAACGTCGGACCTCCGGGAGTACCGCCGCTTGTTTTCCTCATCGTGCCGTTTTCAACGCTGATCGTGTTTCCGTCGCTGATCGGCGCGGCGCTCTGGTGGCGGCGGAAACCCGACACCCACAAACGACTGATGTTCATCGGCACCTTGGAATTGATACCAGCCGGAATCGCCCGCTGGGCCGTATTTGCGCCGTACGGGCCGCTGGCGTACTTCGGCCTCTCCGATCTGTTCGTGCTGGCGATGCTCGCCCACGACCGCACAACGCGAGGCCGTTTTCATCCGGCCACGATCTGGGGAGGCCTGTTCCTGGTTGCATCTCAGGTACTGCGCATTGTGATCGGTGGCACCGACACCTGGCAGTCGTTTGCGAAATGGCTGATTAGTTAGCGACTGGAATACCCACGCGGTCGCTAGACGGCACTTGGAGCCGATTTTTTCCGTTCGGCGTCATCAGCGATCCATTTCGCGTCATCAGCGGTTGCTTGACCGTACATTTTTTACATTCGCCGTGATTTGCGGACGCTTCGATGCCTTTTCCTTCTGAGTGAGCGTCATCAGCGTCCGCTTACACGCGCACAGCAGTCAGTTCCGTGTGGTTTCTCGCCATCCGACGACATCACGAGCCGAGTTGCCGTCGCGCGCTGCCATTCGACGAGCTTCACGGCGCGTCGGGGCGATTTTTTTTGCATTCGCCGTGAATTGCGCGCGCTGCAATGACTTTTCGAGATGCGTCAAGCTAAAGTACCGCGTCCTAACTGCATGTTGAGGTGCTCATGGCCGATCGGACAATCACGATTGGGCTGTTAGCCGTCGTCGCGACAATCATCGCGACAGTATCGGTTACGCCGCAGGCACGAGCACTGGCGATCACCGGTGTCAGCGTCGTGGATGTCGTCGACGGACGGATCCTTCAAAACCGCACGGTGACGATCCGGGGCAGGACGATCGCCAGCATCACGCAGAACACCGCTCCGCCCGGAGACGCACAGGTCGTGGACGGCCAGGGCAAGTTCCTCATTCCGGGTCTCTGGGACATGCACGCGCACATGGAAATGACTGGAGAGTCGTGGCTCCAGCTCTACGTGGCGAACGGCGTGACCGGCATTCGCGACATGGGATCCGCCCTGGATTTCATTCTGAATTTGCGTGAAGCGTCCTCGTCTGCGCGAGTGCTGGGACCTCGCATCTTCGCGGCGGGACCGATTCTCGATGATGCGCCAGGAGACTGGCCATTCAGAATGCGCGTGAAGACCGCCGACGATGGCAGGGCCGCGGTTCAACTGCTGAAGCGTCGAGGTGTGGATCTCGTTAAAGTCCACGACCACACACCACGCGAAGCGTTTTTCGCGATCGCTGAGGAGGCGCGCCGCGAGAATCTTCGTCTCGCGGGTCATGTTCCTCTTGGGCTGACGGCCGAGCAGGTCATCGACGCCGGCCAGAGAGATATCGAGCATCTTTCGAATTTAGGCTTATGGAGACCTTGCTCCGGTGGCCAGAAGTATTCGCCCGAGTCATGTCGGACGTTCTTTGAGACGCTCGCACGCCGAGGCGTCTGGTCGACGCCGACACTCGCCGCGATGTCCGAGATCATGACAATCGGCACGCCCGCGTCGACCGTGCCCCCCGATCGCATGGCGTATGCGAGCAAGTCTCTTCGAGCGATGTGGGCCGGGAATCAAAGCATCTCTTCCCCAGGCGCAGCTCAGTTTCTCAAGGTCAATGCGGAGGTTGCCGCAGTGGTCACGGAAGACATGGCCACTGCAGGCGTTGGCATCCTGGCTGGGTGCGACGGCATGATCGCCGGGTTTTGCGTGCATGACGAGCTCGCTGCCATGGTGCAGGGAGGCATGACACCGCTGGGAGCCTTGCAGACCGCCACGCTCAACCCCGCGCGGTATTTCGGTCTCCAACAGACGGCCGGCAGCATCGCATCGGGACAGAGCGCTGATTTGGTGCTGCTCGACGCAAGTCCGCTGACCGACATCACCAACATCCGACGCATTCGTGCGGTCATCGTGGCAGGCCGGTTCCTGGACAGAACGGATCTCGACAAGCTACTGGCACAGACAAAGATCGCGGCGGCGCAGTAGCAGGCGCTCGACGCGGTTACCCGACGACCGGTCCGCGGAGGCAATGGCGTTTGAAACCGAGAGCCAGAAGAAGAGAAATCCAACGATGGAGTCGCCTCGCTATCCAGTTGAATGGAGCTGCCGATAGCGGGCACGTCCATCCCGCTTCAGACGTAGCGACCGCGACGCTCGGTGAACCTCGTCATCGGATCTGTTACGACTCGAATCACGTTGCCATCGGGGTCGGTCAGCTCGATGTGGGGACCGATCGCTGAGTTCTGAATCAGCGCGTTGAACTCGGTGGCGATCGGTGTCACATCAGCGACCTGCAGATAGACGATTCCAGACGACCCTCCAGTCTCGCCGCGATCTGACAGGATGAGCGGCAGGTCACCGCGTTTCAGAAACGCCATGGTCCGCTTTAAGTCGGGACCGCTAGAGTGCTCAAACTCCAGAACGAAGCCGAGGCGGTGATACCAGGCGATCGCGGCCTCAGCGTTCGAGACTTGCAGAACGGGAGCCAACGCTTCTTTGCTGACCGTCCGCTTATTTCGCATGGGCGCATCTTAGCGCCCGACGACCCTGGTCGCGCTGGGATGATTTTTCCAGATGATTGACTCCCACGCGCATTGACGCGAGGCTGCGATTCGCACCGAACTGCGCGTCGCGACGTTGAGCCAGTTCCAGACGTGGATTACTTCGGAGTTATGCTGCGAGCGCGCGGGTCGAACCGGGATAGGACGGCAGCCTAATAGTAGTTAGGCATAGGCGACCACCGTGCAGCAGCGGAATATCAGTGCATGGACTTATCAGACCTCGTCGATCGTTACTGCCAAGTCTGGAATGAGCCAGATGCCGCTCGTCGCGCCGAGTTGCTTGCCTCGGTATGGGCAGCGGGCGCAACCTATACCGATCCGTCTGTCCACGCTGCGAACGCTGAAGCACTTCGCTCCCATATCGCCAAAGTGCAAGCACGGCGTCCCGGGTCAAAGGTCGTACGTGTAAGCGGCGTAGATGTACATCACGGTATTGCCAGGTTCGCGTGGCATGTCGTTCAAGCAGATGGAACCACTCTACCGGATGGACTCGACCTCGCTTTTCTCTCGCCTGATGGCGCGAAGATTGAACGCATCATTGGCTTTTTCGGGCCGCTCAGAGATCGAGAGTGACGAAAGAACGGATTAACCCCCCGTCGGTGTTCCGAAGCGTCGATCTTGGCTTTTCTCAAGCCGTGGCCGCGAGCGGGCGAAAAACTCTGTACGTGTCTGGTCAAACAGCATGGGATGCGAACAAACAGCTGGTTGGTGGATCCGACCTGCGAGCCCAGGCCAGGCAAGCTCTCCTCAATCTGCGTAACGTTGTCGAGGCAAGCGGCGGCACTCTGGCGGACGTGGTGTCGTTGCGGATCTACGTTGTGGCGTACGAGGCCGACAAGGCGGCAGCCGTCGGGGGCGCATTTCGGGAGTTCTTTTCCGATGATGCCACACCGGCCTCGACCTGGGTGGGTGTGGCGGCGCTCGCGGATCCTGGCTTTCTGATCGAGATAGAGGCCATCGCCGTTATCGACTGAGCAATCCTGGTTCACTCAACGCGAGCCGGCGCCACGACCTCCATCGATACAAGTGCTTCCAGAGCACACCCATTTCGGAATCAGCGGCGCGAACGCCAACTGACCCGCATTCGGCGCACGACCTGTGTTGCCGAAACCGCATAGGCGCGACAGCGGTCGTCCTCATAACCTTCCACCTGGAAACAGCGCTGGCGCGCCTGATCGCGCTGCTCATGGTCGGCGGGGAGCAAGAATTCAGGACGGCTAGCAGTCATCGATCGGGTCGGCGTGCTTGTTCTCGCTGGTTGCGAAGCCCGTGGGGCGACCTTGGCGAACTGTCCCGGCTACGTCAGGGAATGGATCGATCGGAATCAACAGTGGGCCACTCAAGAGGAGGACATCATGACCCCGACCGCGACACAGCAACGCAGCGAGCAAGCAATTGACACCACTACCGCAATTCGCCCATTTCGCTTCCAGGCTCCAGAAGCGGAACTGATCGAATTGCGCCGGCGTATCAACGCGATGCGGTTCCCCGAGAGGGAAACCGTCGCGGACTTTTCGCAGGGCGTGCAACTCGCCTTCATTCAAGCGCTCGCGCGGTATTGGGCGACCGATTACGACTGGCGCAAGGTCGAGGCGAAGCTGAACTCGTACCCCAATTTCCTCACCGAGATCGACGGCCTCGACATTCATTTCATGCACATTCGTTCAAAGCATGAGAATGCGATGCCGCTCATCGTCACCCACGGCTGGCCCGGCTCGCCCATCGAGCAGCTGAAGATCATCGATCCGCTGACCAACCCCACGGCTCACGGCGCCAGCCCGTCGGACGCCTTCCACGTGGTGATCCCGTCGATGGCCGGCTACGGGTTTTCAGGCAAGCCCACGACGCCCGGTTGGGACCCCGCTCGCATGGCGCGGGCGTGGGTGGAGCTGATGAAGCGCCTCGGGTACAACCGATTCGCGGCGCAAGGCGGTGATTGGGGTGGGTTCGTCACGAACCTGATGGCGCAACAGGCACCCCCGGAGTTGATCGGCATCCATCTGAACTTCTCCGGTGCCGCGCCCCCTGATGTTGCCAAGGCGCTTCAGTCCGGCGGGCCGCCGCCGGCGGGTCTCTCGGCTGAGGAGCAGCGGGCATACGACCAGATGGCGTTCCTTTACCAGCACGTCCCGACGCAACTGATGATGGCCGCACACCCGCAAACCCTCTACGGGTTGGCGGACTCACCCGTCGCCCTTGCCGCCTGGATGATCGACCACGACGTGGCCAGCTACGGGCACATCGTGAAACTCTTTGTCGATGGGGAGCCCTACGGCGACCTCACACGGGACGACATCCTCGACAACATCACCCTTTCCTGGTTGACGAACACGGGCGTGTCCAGCGCTCGGCTCTATGTGGAATACAAGGGCGCCTTCTTCAACGACTACAACATCTCCGTTCCGGCTGCCGTAAGCGTCTTCCCTGAAGAGGTCTACCAAGCTCCGCGGAGTTGGACCGAGCGCGCCTACCACAATCTCATCCATTTCAACGCCCTCGCCAAAGGCGGGCACTTTGCCGCGTGGGAACAGCCGCAACTGTTTTCAGAAGAAGTTCGGGCGGGCTTCAGATCGCTGCGCGGATAGCGGGCAGGAGACGGCTTCATCAATGCTCGTCGATACCTTCGTCTTATAGATTGGGCGCCGCGCCTCTGGTGTGATGCCTATCGAGGATTTCAAAGGAGGAAGTCACAAGATCGACGCTGGATCGCGAGGACGTGCCCGCTCGCATTCCCTTGCTACGCTCGGCCGCGGTTCAACCGCGAACCTCCGCGGCGGTCCGCAGGCGGTGGACTTGAGACGCTTTATTAGGACTGCAAAGAGAAGAGGAGATTTTCGTGGGGAGACTAGCTATCGCTCCGTTCGTCGTTTGTCTGGTCGCTGCGCTGACGTTGCCCGACATGGCCCGCGCGCAGGAGACACCCAATGCCGAGGAAGTCGCCAAGGCCAACAACCCCCTAGCTCCCATCACGGCCATCAATTTCCAGAACTACTACCTCCCGACGCTATACCTGCTTCCGACGCAGCACGCGAACACGATGCAGCTCCGAGGCATCTTCGGGACGACGAAGATGATCGTGCGCGCGACGCTGCCAGTGAGCACCGCGCCGACCTCAATCATCAGATCCGTGTCGGGACTGGGCGACCTCAACATCTTCGACGCGTTCCTGTTGACCAAAGAGGGCGCCAGGAACCAGCTCGGCGTCGGGCCGCTCCTGGTCGCCCCCACGGCCACCGACGATGCGCTGGGAGATGGCAAGTGGCAAGGGGGCGCGGCCGTTGTCGTCATCACTCAGCCAGTTCCGACCGCGCTGATCGGTGGCTTGGTTACCTACCAGCATTCCTTCGCGGGGGAGTCGGACCGGCCGGACGCCAGTCTTCTGGTCGTTCAGCCAATCGCGATCCTCCAGTTCGGCGGCGGGTACTACGCCCGAAGTTCGGGAGTCTGGGAGTTCGACTTGGAGAACGACAGGTACGTAGTTCCATTTGGCGTGGGGGTGGGAAAGGTGATGAAGGCCGGCAGGTCGGTGCTGAACATCTTTCTCGAGCCGCAATTCACGGTCATGCAGGAAGGCACCGGTCAGGCGTCGTTCCAGGTGTTCGGCGGGATCAACGTCCAGTTCCCGAAGGGTGCGAATTAGAGTGGGTTGCCGGCGGACCCGCTTGCCCCGCCGAAGCCTTGGCGGAGGCGGGAAGGTCCGCCTCTACGACGATCTAAACCTGCTCGAAGTCCGGCAGCGGCCAGGACCGATCGAAGTAGGCCTCGGTGGGCTCATAGAACCGGAAATACGCGAACCAGTTCTTGCCGGGGACGGTCGGGATCCAGTTCTTCTCGAAGCCGGCCGGCGCTGTCGGCCCGCAATAGATGTCCACCGAGCCGTCGTCGTTCTTGCGCAGGTCCATGCGCGACGAGCGATCGGCGATCTGCTGCTCGTTCAAGATCAGGGCGCGCGTGTCGACGTCGTAAACCGTGACGGACCAGAACAGCTTGACAGGCGGATTGGGCGGAACGCGGAGCCGATACGATTCGCCGCCATCCAGCCACCTGGCGGCCTTGTCCTTGTATGCGCCTAGGTACGCGGATGAAGGACCGGGGCGCTTGGGCGCCATCGCCGGCCCGGCGCCGACGGCCTCGTAGAACCAGGAGGCGCGTTCATCGAGCAGGTTCCAGAACGCACCGGGATTATCGGCGTCCAGTTGCAGCGCGAAGTCCCAGTGCGAGCCGGATCGGTATCTCACACCCGCGAAGCGACGGTCCGCGGTGTTGGCTTTCGCCATCGCCTCACCGACCAACGCGGCGTCGGTCAGGATCTTCGTCTGCCGCGCGTCTGGCTTGAAGGGTTTGCCCTTTTCCAGGCCGAGCGGCCGCAACATGGCGTGGAAGAAGATGTCGCGCGGCTCGACAGGCTCGCGCTGGATCACGTCGTCGAGCCGCTCCCAATACTCCATCCCGCGCGGAGGCTCGCCACTCCATGCCTTCGTGCCCGCGTCGAGGATCTCCATCTTCGGCGGGTTGTTACGTTGCGCGTAGGGATATAGCTTCAGGTGCGGCAGTACCTGCTTCGCTTTCTCCGGATCGGCGTCGGTCAGACGCACGCCGAAAAAGATGTTGAAGGTCGGCGAATGCCGCACGGCGTAACCGGCGACGTCGTCTGGCACCTTCTGCCCAGGCGCCAGGACGAGATACTTGGCCGGCGCCTCCGAATCCGGAACGTTGTTCTGCCATGCGTCCGAGATCCCGCCGCGGGCGCCACTCGGCGGAATCTGCATCACCAACGGCCCGGAAGAGAGATCGGCGAACCCGAGGTAGTACGGCGTCGTGGCATTGGCGGTCAGGACGCCGCGCCTGGACTCATAGGACAGGATCGCGACCATCTGTCCGTTCCTGGCACCAAGCCCCTTCGTGACGCCACGCTGCCACGACGCAAACGAGACCGCCGGAAGGGACCAGAGATAGGCCTGACAGGCGCGTTGAAAATCACGCTCGTCATAGAGCTTCTCGACCGTCGCGTCAGTCGGAAAGCCGTTAGCGAAGTCGTGCGTAAACTCGAGCTTGCCGATGTGCGTCTCGATCTCTTGCGAGACGTTCTGAGCTGTCGTCATGACATCGTCTCCTCCCTGACCGGCTAGGGGGGCTAGTCGTTCGCAAATCACTTCTTTTCGAACGCTGTCCTCGCCGCGATTTCGGAACCGGAATTCAATCGCGCCGAACGCGTGCGTCGTCCACCGCCTGACGCTGCACTACCGTAAGGATTTGAACGCCGCGCGCAGCTCCGGGGCGAAGAGTGCCGGTTGTTCCCATGCCGCGAAGTGTCCGCCGCGGTCGACCTCGTTGAAGTAGGCGAGGCCGGGGTAGACCGTCTCAACCCAGCTGCGCGGGGCAGCCCAGATCTCGCCGGGGAACGTCGTGAAGGCGACGGGAACCTTGACCGCCGGAGCCTCGCCGGCTGCGGCCAGAACCTGTCCGAACTCCCAGTACCACCGGGCGGCCGAGGCGCCGGTGCCCGTCAGCCAGTACAGCGTGACGTTGTCGACGATGCTCTCCCGCGTGAGATTGCCCACGGGCGCGCGGTCGACGAACGCGCGGGAGATCTTGTAGTAGCTGTCCGTGTCATGGTCGAGCATCCAGGCCGCGAGCCCGACGGGTGAATCCAGCAGGGAGTAGCCGATCGTCTGTGGCCGGGTGGACTGCTCCAGGAAGTAGCCGAAGCCGGTCGCCCTGAACGTCGCGACTGCGTTGAGGGCCGCGCGTTCCTGCTCGGATTTCGCCGGCAGTCGATCGGCGATGCCCAACGCCCCCGCGAGCAAGTTGAGGTGGATGCCGATCAGCCCCTTGGGTGCCTGGCGCCCCATCGCGTCCGTGACGTCGGCGCCGACGTCGCCCCCCTGGGCCACGTAGCGCGTGTAGCCGAGGCGCTCCATCAGCACCGCCCACGCGCGGGCGATGCGGCCGGACTCCCAGCCAAGCTGGGTCGGCTCGCCCGAGAAGCCACAACCCGGCAACGACGGGATCACCACATGGAAGGCATCCTCGGCGCTCCCGCCGTGGACGGTCGGATTCGTGAGCGGATCGATGACATCGAGCAGCTCGATCACGGATCCCGGCCACCCGTGCGTGATGATCATCGGCATCGCGTTAGGGTGACGCGACTTGACGTGGATGAAATGGATGTCCACGCCGTCGATCTTCGTCACGAACTGCGGAAAGGCGTTCAGCTTCGTCTCGGCTTTGCGCCAGTCGTAGTCGGTCGTCCAGTAGCGGACGAGCTCTTTGAGCGTCGCGAGCTGCACGCCCTGCGACCGATCCTCGACGAGCTCCTTGGTGGGCCAGCGCGTGGCCGCGAGGCGCCGGCGGAGGTCGGCGAGGTCCGCTTCCGCAACATTCACGTGAAATGGACGAATCGCATTCGTGTCAGTTGCCTGCTCGCTGCGTTGTTGCGTAGCCCCGGCTGCGGTCATGGTGTCCTACGTTTTAATAGTCTGGTTTTTCTTGGTTTGTGTCAGTTGAACGGTCAGCCTGTGAGCTCGCTGTCGACGCGACACTTGCTGACCATTCTTGTGGCTTGGAGTCGAAGCGCTGACGCGAGCATGCCCGGCACCAACGCGGGCGCGAATGACACGCTCTTGGCCGCCTGTCACGAGAACTCTGACCGCGGCGACGAGTCCGGCCGCGGATTCACGCGACCTTCCGTTTGCCTTGCTGTGACTGCTTGACGAACTCGAGCGCCTTCTCGGCGACCTCCCGCCAGCCAGCGTCGATCGTCAGCGCGTGCCCGCGGCCCGGCATCTTGACGATCTCGGTCACGCCCTTGTTGCGCTTCTGCTTTTTGTAGGACGCGTTCGCGATCGCCCAGGGGACCGTATGGTCCGAGTCGGCCGAGACGATCAGCATCGGACCCCGCTCCGGGTTCATCGAGTTGACCTTCGCCTCTGACCACGGATTGAAGTTCGCGGACGCCGCCTGGAAGAGCGGCTCGCCGGCGCCTGGGACGGAGTAGCCGAGGTACAGCTCCTTCGCCTCGTCCTCGCCGACCGCGTTCGCGAAGCTGTAGCGGAACTGCTCGTAGGTGAGCGGGACCGCGCGGTTCCAGTTCGCGGGGTTGCGCAGGGCGACGCTGGCCGAGCGCAGCGCCGCGATCGGCAGCGGGAGCACGCCGCGGAACGGAGCCGGGCTGATCGCGACCGACGCGGCGGCGAGCCCGCGCCCCGCGAGAATCATGGTCAGCAGGCCCCCGAAGGAGTGCCCGATGATCACCGGCTTCCGATCCAGGCGACGGATGATCGCCTCCTCGTAGTCGGCGATCTCGCCGATCCCCTTGCCCGCGAACACCGCAGGGTGCTCTCTGGCCTCGGCCACTGTCTCGGGATCGTCGGGCCAGCCGGGTGTCAACCCCACGTAGCCGGCCTCCTCGAACAGCGTCACCCAGCGGTCCCAACTCGAGGGCAGCAGCCAGAGCCCGTGAACGAAGACAACGGGTGTGGCGCTCGAGGCGTTCGCGCGCTCGACCTGTGCTGCCTCGTGCTCAGTGATGGTCGGCTCGGTGGTCGCGGTAGTCATCTCCTCCTCCTCCTCATCTCTCATGACAACGGGACGTTACGCGTTGTGGCGCTAGCCGACCGCGGCGACGAGTCCGGCTGCGGATTCACGCGACCTTCCGTTTGCCCTGCTGGCAGAACGCGAGCAAGTCGCGGTTGACGACGTCGGCATGCGTGGCGGTGAGCCCGTGCGGCAGGCCCGGATAGTAGATTTCCACAGCCCCCTTGATCAGCTTTGCTGACTTCTTCGCCGAATCCTTGACGGGCACGATCTGGTCGTCCTCACCGTGCATGACCAAGGTCGGGATATCGAACTTCTTGAGGTCTTCAGTGAAGTCGGTTTCAGAAAAGGCCTTGATGCTGTCGTACGCGTTCTTGAGGCCGGCCTGCATGCTCCAGAGCCAGAACTGATCCAGCGTGCCTTGGGACACCTGCGCACCAGGTCTGTTGGCGCCATAGAACAGGGGAGCGAAGTCTTTGTAGGCCTGCGAGCGGCCCTTGGCCAAGCCGCTCCGCAAGCTGTCGAAGACTTCGATGGGGAGTCCTTCCGGATTGGACGCAGATTTCAACATGATCGGCGGCACGGCGGCTATGAGGACCGCCCTTACCAGACGCTTCGTGCCGTACCGTCCGATGTAACGCGCGACTTCTCCGCCGCCAGTGGAGTGGCCCACCATCGTGATGTCCTTGAGATCCAAGGCCTCGATCACGGCGGCCAGATCGTCGGCATACCCGTTCATGTCGTTTCCGGACCAAGCCTGGCTGGATCGGCCATGGCCACGACGATCGTGTGCCACGACTCGGAAGCCGTGCTGTGCGAGGAACAACATCTGGCCGTCCCACATATCGGAGTTCAAGGGCCATCCGTGCGAGAGGGTGATGACAGGACCCTTGCCCCAGTCTTTGTAGTAGATCGTGGTGCCGTCTTTCACCGTGATCGTGCTCATGTGCATGCCTCCTGAGTGGTCTGTGGGCGCGCGCCCTGCGCGCGCGCAAACTCCCTTTTCACTGCTCATGTCCGTTCGCGGTTGCGATCCCTTGCGGAGGCTTACAACAACGCAAAGACAAGGCCAGCCTGACGAACACCGTGGGTCGGGATTTCCGATGCCAATCGCGAGTTCGCACACTGCCGCCAGTAACGAAAGCTCGCGAAACGCGATGACGCGCGTTGTGAGATGTCATGGCGACATCCCCAAAAGAGCGGTTCGCGAGCTCCGACACACCACGATTTCACCGCTGCATGGTTCGGGTCTGCCGGGCATTCGCGTTGCTAAGAGTTCAGCGTCACATGAAAGGACCAAGATGAAACTCGTCATCATCGGCGGCACTGGACTTGTCGGATCGAAACTCGTGACAAAGCTCCGCGAACAAGGCCACGAAGCAGTCGCGGCTTCGCCAGACACGGGCGTCAACGCGCTCACCGGCGAGGGCTTGACTGAGGTTCTACGGGGGGCTTCGGTCGTTGTTGATGTGTCAAATTCCCCCTCGTTTGAAGAGGCGGCCGTCATGGAGTTCTTCATCAGATCCACGCGTAACCTTCTCAAGTACGCGGCAGCAGCCGGTGTGAGGCATTACGTCGCGCTGTCCGTGGTGGGAACCGAGCGTATACCCGACAGTCCCTACCTCCGAGCGAAGAACGCTCAGGAAACGATGATCAAGGGTGCCGCGATCCCGTACTCAATCGTTCACGCGACGCAGTTCTTCGAGTTCGTCAAGCGCATCGCCGATGAAGCCACCGACGGAACGACGGTTCGGCTGCCACCGGTACTCATTCAGCCCATGGCGGCCGATGACGTCGCCACGGCGATCGGGAGGGTCGCCGTGGGCGCGCCACTGAATGGCACGGTTGAAGTGGCCGGTCCCCAACAGTTCCGTTTCGATGAGCTGATCCGTCAGGGCCTCGTCGCGCGCAACGACCCCCGTGAGGTTGTCGTCGACCCGCATGCGCGATACTTCGGGGCCGAACTCGGCGAGCGCTCGCTGATTCCTGCCGACGACGCGCGACTCGGCGAGATCCGCTTCCAGGAGTGGCTGAATCAGCCTGTCCTCCAGCGCTAAGGCCTTTACGTGAAGGGAGAGGATGCCAGATGAACGCTCCGTTCGATGAATAGCGACGAACCGACGACGCCGATGGTGCAGTCAGTCGCCGACGACAGCTTGCTGACGAGCGCCCCGACTATCGATGAGGTTCTCCGCGATCACGCGTCGGACTTGCAGCACGACTTCACCGCCTATCGGAACCATGTCTACCGAGTCGTGAACCTCTGCACCGCGATTGTGGGGGACCGCGGCGACCTCGAGAAGCTCGCCGTCGCCGCGGCCTTCCACGACCTCGGGATCTGGACGAACAAGACGTTCGACTACATCCCGCCGTCTATGGCACTCGCACGCGAGTACCTCACGGCGCGCGGACAGGCGGACTGGATTGCAGAGATCGAGAGGATAATCTCGGACCACCACAAGATCACGCCGTCCACGGCGAGTCCACGTTCGCTCGTCGAGCCATTCCGACGAGCCGATTGGATCGATGTCACACGTGGGCTGAGAACGTTCGGTGTTCCACGTCCGTTCATCAAGTCAGTATTCGCCATGTGGCCGAGCGCCGGATTTCATTGGCGCCTTGTGAAGCTGGCCATCGAAAGGCTCCGCACACACCCACTCACGCCGTTGCCGATGGTCAAACTGTAATGGCCACACGTTTCGATCGCGAGCCTCCACTACTTGCGCAGTGGTCTGAAGCCCGCGCGAACCTCTTCTGAAAAGAGTTGCGGCTGTTCCCAGGCGGCAAAGTGCCCGCCCTTATCGAGCGTGTTGTAGTGGATTAGTTTGGGATACGCACGCTCTGCCCAGCTCCGCGGGGCCGGATAGAGCTCGTCAGGAAAGACGCTCACGGCCGTCGGGATCGCGACGCCTTTGACAGCGAAGAACGACGCCAGCTTGTTCTCCCAATAGAGACGGCCTCCTGACACCGCCGTATTCGTCAACCACGTCAGCGTGATGTTGTCGAGTACGTCGTCTCGTGTGAGGCCTTCGCTCGCTCCGGCAAAGACACGTGCGATCAGCTCATAGCTGCGCGCGTCGTGGTCGAGAAAATAGGCCGCCAGGCCGACCGGTGAATCCGCTATTCCGTACAGCGTCTGCGGTCTCAACCCCAACTGGAAGCCGTAGCCGATGCCCTTTGCGTAGACGAAGCTCAGTCGCTCGTAAGCGAGCTTTTCGTCGGCCGAGAGATTCGCCGGCGCCGGCGCGCCGGAAAAGGCCAGCTTGTCGATGTCGAGTGGAATCACGTTGGCCATGTTGGTGTGAATACCCAGCAGTTCCGGTGGCGCCTGCGCGCCCATTACCTCGGTGATGATTGCACCCCAATCGCCACCCTGCGCCACGAATTTCGTGTATCCGAGGCGCTTCATGAGCGCGACCCATGCTCGCGCGATGTGCGCGGGGTCCCAGCCTGTGGTGGTCGGCTTGCCTGAATACCCGTAGCCTGGCATCGACGGAATCACCAGGTGGAAAGCGTCCGATGCGCTCGCGCCATGTGCCGTGGGATTGGTCAACGGATCGATAATCTTCATCTGCTCGACGATCGAGCCGGGCCATCCGTGCGTGACGATGAGCGGCAAGGCGTTGTCGTGCTTCGAACGCACGTGAATGAAATGAATGTCCAGCCCATCGATCTCGGTGATGAACTGCGGCACAGCGTTCAACCTCGCTTCGCACGCGCGCCAGTCATACTCCGTTGCCCAATAGCGCGCGAGCGCCTGAATCGTCGCGAGCTGCACGCCCTGCGATGCATCGGTGACCGTTTCCTTGTCTGGCCAACGTGTCGCCATGATGCGTCGGCGGAGATCGTCGAGTTGTGACAGCGGAACGTTGACGCGAAACGGACGGACCGCGTCGACACTGGACCGTGCGTCGGCTTTCGGGGAATCGATTCGTGTTGGTGTTGCGGTTGCGTGAGCCATGGCAATCGTTACTCCTCAAGTGAAGACGAGGTGAGCATGCGTCTCATGACCGATACCTCTTGATACCAACACGTCGTGAGTGCGCTCACGAAATGTCGGCGGCTACGAGGCCGGCGTGAACCGAAACAGAGCTAGTTGGTTCGATTCGTCAGACGCTCCGAACAGCGGCGGACCAACTGCAGCGGACGTGCCATGGGAGAGCCATTCATGAATCCCAACGCGGTTGAAGGCAATGTCTAGCGCCGCGCGTTTCGGTGAAGGATGGGGGGGCACTGGCCCGTGGTTCTGGTTTTCCGTCGGGTCTGGTATGTTTCGCGAGTTCTTTAGACGCGCCGCTCGCGGCTGAGCGGCAGGTCGCCAGGCGGACTTCATCGAGCTAAGTCAACAAGGTGAGGGAAATGGACATTCAGGTGGCGCACGGAGACGCGCTGGAGACGGTCGCCGACGTTTTAGTGCTGAAGCACGCTCAGGCTACGTACGGGCTCGACGAGCTTGTCGTCGAACGACTCGAGGCGAGCGGCGGCGGAATCCGGAACAAGTTGCCGCAGCCAGGGAGAGTCCGGCTGTTTGAAACGGACGGTCGTTTGGCAGCTCGCATGGTTCTGTTTGTCGGCGTGGTCGGTATCGACTCCTTCGAGTACCAGGCCATCAGGGAGTTCGCTCATCGAGCCCTGGCGTCGCTGGCTGCGTCGAACCCGACAGCGGCGCACGTCGCGTACACGCTTCATGGCGCAGGGTATGGCCTCGACGAATCAGAGGCCTTTCGATCAGAGGTTGCAGGAATCGTCGACGCGGTCGAGAGCGGTGCTTGTCCCGCCGCTCTCAACAAAGTCACGATCATTGAACAGAATGCGGGCCGCGCGCGCCGTCTCCAGGTGTTACTTGACGGACTCCTGCGCCTCCCGGATCTCTCATCAAGTACCGTACATCGCGGCCAACCTATGTCCCAGCTTGAGCCCCTGCGCACTGCCGGCGCAAGCTCACAGGCGAAGCCTCATGTCTTCGTCGCGATGCCATTCGCGGCGGAGTTTGACGATCATTTTCACTACGGAATTCAGCAGGCGGTGAACGTCGCAGGTTACCTGTGCGAACGCGCAGATCTCGCGGCCTTCACCGGCGACGTGATTGTGTGGGTCAAGGAAAGAATCGGCAGCGCGCGCCTACTGGTCGCCGATCTATCCACAGCCAATCCCAATGTGTACTTGGAGGTTGGGTACGCATGG
>Ga0208185_1000089_pt1 | contig 56698 bp, 48 predicted proteins | sample EasRivMeERMLT700_FD_187532 | JGI IMG/M metagenome (GOLD analysis project Ga0208185, IMG submission 187532) | Soil microbial communities from meander-bound floodplain in the East River, Colorado, USA - East River MetaG ERMLT700 (SPAdes) (version 2) | ecosystem: Environmental > Terrestrial > Soil... | reverse complement strand
CACCGGGCATGACCATCGTTCGGGTAAAGCCACGACCCCGGTACGTGGTTCGGATTTCGGCGACAGCGCCATCGAGCGTCGCCTGCACGAACAGGTCACCGCTCTTCAGCCGCACGATCGGCGCGAGGTCGGCCGTCGGTATCGCCATATTTCCCGTGATCGACACGTCGTCAACGAGATAACGGGGACCGCGGGTGATCGTGAAGCGGATCGTCAGCTCCCCCGGCGTCTCGTCGCGCACATAGGGCGCCATCGCGTCGCGATAGCCCCGCTCGTGGAAATAATCCTCGATGGCGCGGCTCGAATCCTCGAGCAGATCCTCGTCCGCGGATCCTTCGGCGCGGATCGGCACGAGCCGATCCCGGTCGGCCTCGGGCAGCGGGTCGCCGGAAAAGGCCACCGACACGCGAGGACCGCGGTCGACGGAGATGCGCACCACCGCGCCGTTATCGGCAAAGTCGACGCTGGAGGTCGCGCGCGCTTCGTAAAATCCCTGCCCGCGCAGCGTCGTCTCGTATTTCTGCAGTTGCTCCAGGACCACGGCGGCGTCGTACGGCTGCCCGACGCGGAGTCGCCCGTTGGTGAACACAGCGCGATCATCGGACTCGGCGTCGACCTCGATGCGCTGGATCAACGCGCGCGGCCCGGAATCTATATCGAACACCATCGACGCGCGATCCGGGTTGTGCGTAAGCTCGATGCGCGGCGTGATCCGCGGTTGGAGGTACCCGCGGTCCCGGTAGACGAGCTGCAGCGCCCGGACCACGTCCGGCGCGCGAGACGCAATCGGCGCGGCACCGAAGCGCTCGGTGACGGCGCGGCGGAGATCGCCTTCGGGCAAGCCGATCATGCCTCGGAACTCCATGCGGTCGACGGCGTGGATCGGAAACAGCACGTAGCGGAGACGCACGCCGTTGCCCGCTGGCTCCTGGTACACCTGCACGTCCTCGTAGCGCGTCAAGCTCGTGAGATGCGTGATCGACTCGCGCACGTCGGCAATCGACAGAGGCTCCCCGACTTGTGTCTCGATCAGACTGAGGACGAGAGCGTCGGAGACGATCTGACCTTCCTGCTCAATGCGAACTTCAGTGATGGTCGGAGGCGGAGTCTGCGCGGAGGCGACACCGCCGTAATTCAAAATGCAAAATGCAAAATGCAAACACAGAATGAAGCGCGAACACGGGGTGGCAGGCGAAGCGCCCTTCACACGGCCAGTGTGGCACGTGCGGTTTGAATTTTGAATTTTGAATTTTGCATCACACGTCATCAGAAAACGTGTCTGACGCGCACATCGAGCGCGTACGTGCGGTCTTCGTTGCGAGAGAGGATCCACGAGAAGCGGTCGGTTTGATCGTACTCCAGCAGGATGATCTGCTCGCTCGTCGTGGACGAAAGGCTGCGCGAGTAGGTCAGGTAGACCCGATTGGAGATCCGCTTTCCGATGGTGAGCCGGGCCGCGGGATCGAGGCGCGACGAGTTGGCGTTCGGCGTCACCAGCGACGGCGTCAGCTGGAACGTGTCCAGGCCGAACGTCTGCTCGGCAACGCGCCCGAGCTCGGTCGTCAGCGCACCGGTGAGCGCCCGCGCGGCGCGCTCGCGCAGGAGCTGTTCCTGCGGCGTGACGGTGCCGTACTGGCTGAACTCGACGTCGCGTCCCGGCGCCACGTCGGTGAACAACAGGCTGAGCACCTGCACGTCGGTCAGGGGTGGATCGGAGCTGAAGACCGGCGTGAACCGCGCCATCGTGCCGGTGACGCGGACCGTCACGCGGTAGGTCTGGCTCGGCACGCGAACCTGGGTCTCGGTCTCGATGTCGAAGAACGGCTCAATGCGCGTCGGGTTGTTGAAGTCGATCGTGCCGCGCGTGATCTGGTAGCGCTTCCCCTCGAAGTTGAGCTCGCCGCGCTCGATTTCCGCGCGTCCGAGCAGGACAGGACGGTCGTAGGTGCCGCGCAGCTCGAGATCGGCGTTCGCGACCATCCGCACGGTGTTGTTCTCGACCCGGAGCGTCGACGGAACGGTGATGCGCACGTCGTACCGCAGCGGGATGGTGGTCTGAAGTGACGACGCACCCTGGCCGGCCGCGCTGCCGGTCAGATCGATGAGGCCTCCGCCGGTATCGAATCGCTTCGTATACAGCGCGTTGCGCACGATGACCGTGCCAGACAGCGTCGATGAATCGATCGTACCCTGCAGGTTCAGGTTGGCGTCGACAACCGAGCGCATCCCTTCCGGATACCGAAGCCGCATGTTCTGCCCGTTCATCGTGACGTCGAGACGGCCGGGACGATACCCGTCGATGCCGATGCGGCCGCCGAACTGCACCGGCCCGGTGCCAAGCTGGGCGGTCACTTCGTCGAGGGTGACGCCGCGCGAGTCGAACCGGACGACGCCGGAAATGTTCTCGAGCGCGTGCGGCAGATCGAAATGCCGGATACGTCCCTCCTCGATCGTCATCGTGCCGCTGACAAGCGGCGTGCGCATCGGCCCGTCGAGCGTCGCTTGCAGCGACGCCTGCCCCGTGCTTCGAATGTTGGGGACGAATCCCTGCAGGATTCCGAGGTTGGCCGCGCCGTTCGCGCGCATGGCAATCCGCTCGTTGTGCAGATCGACGAGGCCGGAGACGTCCAGTTGCGTGTTCTCGCCGATCAGGCGCATGTCGGTGAGACGCAGCGAGTGGCGATCGAGCGCCATCCGGATCGGCACAGCGTTCCGCAGGCGATAGTCGAACAGCCGGAGATCGAGCTTGTCGACCGTCGTGTCGACGAGGAGGTGATCGATATCCGTGAGCTCGCCGACCACGCGGATGCTGCCGCTGGCAATCGCGGTCGTGTAGGGCGAGAGTGCGGAATCGAAGGCGCGAATGTACGGGTCGAGCGACGTGTCCGCAACCGTGAACGTCAGGTCGGCGTCCATCTGCTCGCTGAGCGCGATAGTGCCGGAGCCCGAGACGGCAAGTCGGGGCGAGGCGGCCTCGAGCTTCAGGGCCATCAGGTCGTTGTTGATGTTGATGTCGCCGTTCACCGTGCCGATTCCTTCGTCCGCGACGAAGAAGTCGCGCACGCCGCCGTGCACGTCGTACTTCGGCGCGTCGAAGGTGCCGCTGCCCCCGGCGGTGAAATCGAGCAGCCCCGAGAGTGGCGGGGCATTCGGCGACCGTGCCACCGCCAGGCTCTCGACCGGGATGCGCTGTGCGTCGAAGTTGAACTGATAGGTGCTGTCCCAGCCGACGTAAGCGGCGCCGGTCCCGCGGCCGCCCCCTTTGACTACGACAATGTTGTCGAGGCGGACGCCTTGGCCTTCGAGACGGAGACTTGCAGTCGCGGTTTCGAACGGTTCGCGGTACGCAGTGCCATCCGCAATGGCCATCGTCCCGAAGCCGAACGGACGAGTGTACGCGCCGTACACATGGAACTCTCCCGACAGCACGCCCTCCACGGGATAGTCATCGAGCACGAATGCGTGACGCAGGTCCGCGAGAGGGCGCTTGATGATCCGGACGATAGCGTTGATCTCTTCCCCGTTGTCGCGACGCGGATAACCCAGTGAGAATCTGCCGTCGGCGTAGATGGCCGAGTTGCCGTTGTTCAGGACCACGTCCTTCACGTCGGCGTAGCTGTTCTCTATGACGGTCGACCCCTTTGCGGCGCCCCAGACGACGCCGAACGCACGCATGCGTTCGCCAGCGAACGTGCCCTCGATGCGCGGACGCGAGAAGCTGTTCAGCATGATGCCGTCGAACGTGCCGTACCCGCCGATCGGAATCGCGTTGGTCGGGTTGCCGAACGCCGTCATCAGACCCGCGAGGAAACGATCGCTCTCCTGCCAGTCGGCACTGCTCACGTGGAACGGAAGGCGGGAACTATCGCCGTAGGCGGTGCTCCCTTCGAACTCGACGTACGTGCTCGGAGTGGCGACGCGGCTGGGACCGATGTCGATCACATCAGGACCAAACGCATACGTGATCGAGGCAGCGGTCGGTATCGGCTCGGTGGGCAGCGTGTTGTCGAATGGCCCCCACTGCTTGCCGAGGCGCGCCTCGGTATCGATCCGCTCGATCGGCATGCGGCGCGACATCAGATCCACGCCGCTGGGCGGGTCAACGCGCAGCTCTCCTTCCCCGCGATGCTGCGCATACTTGCCGAGCGGCCACTCGAGGAAATTGCGCCCAGTCGCGCGCCCCGCGAGCCGGATCCCCTTGAGCTCGAGAAAGTTGGTGTACGCCGTGAGATCGACGTTCGCGTATTGCGCGTCGAACGTGGCGGTTGCTGGCATGCCTGCACGGCCGAGCGGCGCCATTTTGTAGCTGAAACGCGCGTCCCCGCCGTACACCGCCGCCGTCGCGTCGGTCACTTCCATTTTCTCGGGCGCCCACAGCACGGAGCCGCGCAGGTTGCTGAAGCGGTACGCGTTCACCCCCGCGAGAGCGCTGACGAACGTGCCTTTGAGCTCGCGGCCCGTGCGCGTCTTGCCGTTTGCGAGCTGTTCCCTGAAGAGATGGAAGGTGCCGGTGAAATCACCGGTGCCCATGACCGTGAACGTGTCATGAGCGAACCAGATGCCCTTCTCGGTCGGAAAGTCGATCTTCGACTTGATCCTGTAGGTCTGCTCGGGCCAATGCGCGGCGTCGACAATGCCGGTCAGCTGCGTCTTCGCGCCGTCGGTCTCGAGGTCGATACGATCCAGGATGATTTGCCCGTTGACGATGCGGAAGTTTGTGGACATATCCGCGCGCATCGGCACGTAATTCTGGATGGTCACGGTGCCGTTCGAGAACTGCGCCTGGCCCCGATACTCGGACGTCGGGCGCGCGACAGTGACATCCAGGTTCCGCGCGATCGTGCTCCACGGCGTCCCATGATCCTCGTACGTGAACTGCCCTCGCGACGCCCTCACGTACTCGAGCGTCGTCGTCCAGGCGCTCTGCCCGCCGCTGCCCTGCGGAAACTTCGGGAAGCTGATACGGCCGTCAGGAAAGTACTCGACGTACATGTCCCAGTCGGTCATCTGAATCGCGTCGAAGACGACACGCCGGTTGAAGAGCGTGCTCCACGGCATCGAGATGTCGATGCGCTTTGCGACGAGGAATGGACGCGCCTGTGGCGTCAGGCCTTCGATCATGAGGTCGCTGATGACGAAGCTGCCGCGCCAGAGGTGGACGGAGAGCTGCCCGATGTGCATCGGGCGCTTCATCAACTGCGTGCCGGCGGTTTCGGCGCGCTGTCTCAGCGACGGTCCGAGATCGACGGTCACGCTGGTCACGAAAGCGACGGCCAGGATGACGGCACACGTCGCCACGATACGGCGCATGATGCGTCGCGTCCTCTTGGTCAGAGGATGGTGGAAGACGGTGAGTAGCGACTTGTAATTCAAAATGCAAAATGCAAAATGCAAACAAAGTCAGAAATGCACACACTGCGTCGACGTTGACGCAGACGCAGACAGTGTGTGCATTTTGAATTTTGCATTTTGCATTACTCCACTATCACGAGTATGGTGCCAGCCTCGACCAGGGTGCCTTCCTCTACGCGAACCTCGGACACGGTGCCAACCTTCGGCGATCGCAGCTCGTTTTCCATCTTCATCGCTTCGACGACCACGAGTCCCTGCCGCTGCTGAACGCTGTCACCCGCCTTCACGAGTACTTTGACGATTTTGCCCGGCATTGGTGCGACGATCCGGTGAGGCCCCGCCGCGTCCCCGGTGTCCCCCGCCCTTGCGCCGCGGCCACGCGCACCCCAGGCGCGACGCGCCGAATCCACCGACACCGGGATCGCCTGTCCGTCGACATGGACCATCATCGCTCCGTCGAGCCCTTCGACGAAGCCGACCTCGTAGCTTTTCGTGCCGAGGAGGAGGGACCAGATGCCTCCTACTTCATGGACGTCAACCGCATGCTCGTGGCCGTCGATCGAGACGACAAAACCAGCGTCCCGGCGATGGACCTCGACGTTTCGTGTCCGTCCGCCCGCCTCAATCGGTACGCTCACGAACGCAGCCCTTCGACGCGGGCCAGCGCCTGCCAGCCCGTCGGCGGGTCCGAAGGGTGTTTCGCAGTCGTGGGGCTCGGCTTTCCTGCCCGACGACGCTCGGAGAGCGAAGTCGCGAACCGGCCCGCGTGGTAAATCGCTGCCGCAATCACCGCAACATCGACCAGCACCTCGTCAACGAGCGCAAAGGGCTGGCCCTGGCGCGCCCGTAGGACCTCATCGAGGTAGCTCGTGTGAAAACTCGCAGTCAGGAATTCGGGCTGATCGAACATCCACGTGAAGAACGGGATCGTCGTCCGGATGCCACGCACGTCATATTCGCGCAGCGCCCGCCGCATCCGCGCGATCGCCTGGGGGCGATCGGCGCCCCAGGCGATCAATTTCGAGATCATCGGGTCGTAGAAGATCGGCACGTCGGCGCCCGCTTCAGTGCCGCTGTCGTCACGAATACCCGGGCCACTGGGGACGCGCAATGCGGAGATGCGCCCCGGCGAGGGCATGAAACCTTCGTCCGGATTCTCCGCGTAGATGCGGCATTCAACCGCGTGGCCCGCAGGCGCAAGGACCGCCGCCGGATCCAGCTTGAGGCGTTCCCCGCGAGCGATGCGGATCTGCCACTGCACGAGGTCGACGCCGGTCACCATCTCGGTGATGGGATGCTCGACCTGCAGCCGCGTGTTCATCTCGAGGAAATAGAAACTACCGTCGTCGTCGAGGAGGAACTCGATCGTACCGGCGTTGGTATAGCCGACGGAGCGCGCGACCGCCGCCGCCGCCGACGTCACGCGCTGCCGCAGTTCCGGGCCAACGACCGGGGATGGTGTCTCCTCGATCACTTTCTGGTGACGCCGCTGGATCGAGCACTCGCGCTCAACGAACGGCAGCACGGTCCCGTGCTGATCCGCGAGCAGCTGCACCTCGATGTGGCGCGGCCGTGCGAGCCGCCGCTCCAGGTAGATCGCAGAGTCGCCAAAGGAGGCCGTCGCCTCCGAGCGGGCGGCGCGCACCGCGCTCGACAGTTCGTCGGCGCGCGTGACCACGCGCATACCCTTGCCGCCACCGCCTGCGACCGCCTTGATCATGATCGGGTACCCGATGCGATCCGCGATGCCCGCGATCGCCGCGTCGGGGACGTCGGCATCCAGCGGGTCCTCGGTGCCTGGGACAACCGGCACTCCAGCCTGCATCGCGGCCCGCCTCGCAGCCGTCTTGCTGCCCATCAACGAGATCGCTTCGGGGGTCGGGCCGATGAACGTCAGCCCCGCATCACGGCATGCTGACGCGAAATCCTCGTTTTCAGCCAGGAACCCGTAGCCGGGATGGACGGCATCGGCGCCGGTCTGACGCGCGGCGTCGATGACACGATCGATGCGGAGGTAGCTCTCACCGGGAGGATTCCCGCCGAGACGAACCGCCTCGTCCGCCATGCGCACGTGCCGCGCCGCGCGATCGCAGTCCGAGTAGACCGCCACCGTGGCGATCCGCATGTCGCGGCAGGCGCGAATGATGCGCACGGCGATCTCGCCGCGGTTGGCAATCAGGATCTTGGTCACGCCGCGATCAGAGAGGGATGTTGCCGTGTTTCTTGGGCGGGTTCTTGTCGCGCTTGGTCTCCAGCGTGGCGAGCGCGGCAATCAGCTTCGCGCGCGTCTGCCGGGGCTGGATGATCTCGTCGACGTACCCGCGCTGCGCCGCGACGTACGGATTCGCGAACTTCTCGCGGTACTCCGCAATCTTCGCCGCCCGCGCGGCGGCGACGTCGGCGGCCGCATCGAGCTCGCGCTTGTAGAGAATATTGACGGCGCCCTCCGCCCCCATCACCGCGATCTCCGCGGTGGGCCATGCGAAGTTCACGTCGGTCCGAATGTGCTTGCTGGACATCACGCAGTACGCTCCGCCATACGCCTTGCGCGTGATGACGGTCACCTTCGGGACAGTGGCTTCGGCAAACGCAAACAGGAGCTTCGCGCCGTGCCGGATGATGCCGCCGAATTCCTGCACGGTGCCGGGGAGAAAGCCGGGGACATCTTCGAAGGTGACAAGCGGAATGTTGAACGCGTCGCAGAAGCGCACGAAGCGCGCGGCCTTGACCGACGCATCGATGTCGAGCGTGCCGGCGAGGTACGCCGGCTGATTCGCGACGACGCCGACGGAACGGCCGCCGAGGCGCGCGAAGCCGACGAGGATGTTCTTCGCAAAGTGGGCGTGCACCTCGAGGAAACCGCCGTCGTCCACGATCGCGTGAATGACGTCGAGCATGTCGTACGGCTGGTTCGGCGACTCCGGCACGATGGTGTCGAGCGCCACGTCCGCGCGTTCGGCCGGGTCGGATGTCTCGACGCGCGGTGGGTCGTCCACGTTGTTGCTCGGCATGAAGGACAGCAGCTCGCGAATCAGCAGCACGCAGTCCTGGTCGTTGTCGACCGCGAAGTGCGCGACGCCGCTCTTCTCGTTGTGCGTCATCGCGCCGCCCAGCTCCTCCTTCGTCACCTGCTCATGCGTGACGGCCCGGATCACATCGGGCCCGGTCACGAACATGTAGCTCGTGTCCTTGACCATGATGGTGAAGTCGGTGATCGCCGGAGAATACACGGCGCCGCCGGCGCAGGGACCCATGATTGCGGAGATCTGCGGGATCACTCCGGAGGCGAGCGTGTTGCGGAGGAAGATGTCGGCGTAGCCAGCGAGCGAGACAACGCCCTCCTGGATGCGCGCACCGCCCGAATCGTTGAGCCCCACGACCGGCGCGCCCATCTTCATCGCCAGGTCCATGATCTTCACGATCTTCGCGGCGTTGGTTTCCGAGAGCGAGCCGCCGAACACGGTGAAGTCCTGAGCAAAGGCATACGCCACACGCCCGTTGACGCGGCCGTGGCCGGCGACGACGCCGTCGCCGGGCACGACCTGTTCGGCCATCCCGAAGTCGAGGCAGCGATGGGTGACGAACTTGTCGATCTCGTCCAGGGTTCCCGGGTCGAAGAGGAGCTCCATCCGCTGACGGGCTGTGAGCTTGCCGGACTCGCGCTGCCGGCGAAGCCGCTCGTCGCCGCCGCCCAGCTCGGCGCGCCGATCGAGGTCGGCGAAGACGTCGTTCGTTTTCATCGGGTATCGAGCGGCACCACTAGACTTTCGCCCCCTGAGCCTTCTCCCAGTCCTTGAGGAATTTCTCGAGGCCGATGTCCGTGAGCGGATGCTTGAAGCACTGCTCGATCACGGCCGGCGGCACGGTCACGACGTCGGCGCCCATGCGCGCCGCCTCGATGACGTGAATGGGGCTGCGGACGCTCGCGACGAGCACTTCGGTCGCGTACTCGGAGTTGTCGAAGATGTCGACAATCTCGCGGACCACGGTCATGCCGACGGCGCCGATGTCGTCGAGTCGACCGACGAAGGGACTGACGTAGCTCGCGCCGGCCTTCGCGGCGAGCCACGCCTGGGTCGCCGAAAAAATCAGCGTCACGTTGACGCGCTTGCCTTCCGACGACAGCGTCTTGCACGCTTTCACGCCATCCTTGGTAAACGGCACCTTGACGACCATGTGCTCGTCGATCGACGCGATCTGACGACCCTCAGTCACCATGCCGGCGTAGTCGGTGGCCACCACTTCGCCGCTCACCGGTCCTTTTACAATCTGGCAGATCTGCTTGAGGATCTGGCGGTAGTCGGCGCTCTCTTTCGCGAGAAGCGACGGATTGGTCGTCACGCCATCGAGAATGCCGAGTGCGGCAAGCGCCTCGACGTCCTTCACGCTGCCCGTATCAACGAATAACTTCATAGTAACCCCCCTCAGCGCGCGGTTTCCTCGACGCGATTCGACTCCGCGCTGATGTTCGGCACGGGCAGATGCGCGTCAACCGCGACGACCGCGTACACATATTTTTTGCCAGCCGTGACGTGCGTGTCACGGAAGCGCGGCTCGGCTACGGGCGCAGACGTGAGCGGTTGGAGTGTGGCATCGGTCGCTTCGCCGCGCAAGACCAGATAGCCATCCAGATCCAGCTCGCCGTTTGGCTCCCAGATCAGGCTGATCCCGCCTTCATCGGTCACGGCGACGAGACGGTTCGGTGCCGCGGGCGGAAAGATGTCGGTCGGCGTCACGCACGCCGGCGCGGACGCATCACCTTCGAACACGTTCGGCGGAGCACCTCGGATCGCGCGCACCACATAGCAGCGCCCGCGGTCCAACTCCACCGGGTCGGTGAACGTCATCACGTCGAGCGGAACCGGGTTGATGGGCGTGGGTCGCATCGCGTTCCACGGCGCCAGTCGGGTCTCATCAGGAGGCGCCAGTGGATCGGGCGCGACCTCGCGATACACGTTGTAATGCACGGGTCCCAGAGGTACGGGCGGAACGCTCGATGGCGACGCCGCTACGCTCGCGCCCGTCGCCACCGGTGGCGCCGTCACGATGGGCTCGAACGCGTCGTTCAGCGGGCCGTCCTCGGGGCCAAGCGGATGGTCGAACAGAAACCCGAGGATCCCACCCGACGGAGGCCATTCCACGACCACCGTAGATTCGGTGTAGGGCGCCCGTACAAAGGCGGGCGGCTCCGGAAGCTCGACGAGCGGAAATTCGGCAGCCGCGCCCGGCGGTCCCGGACGCCCGCGCACGCTGAATCCGAACGCGACGTAGAACCGCCGCAGACCATCGGGCTCCGTCGCGGTGACGACGGGGATGAGTGGCGCGCGGCCACGGCGCACGGGCAACGGCTCATCCACGCGACCCTGCACGAGCTCTTCGGGCGCCAGCGTGTCGAGAACTGTGACCATCGTGCCGGGAGAAGCGCCGAGTGGCGCTCCCTCGACGGACTCGGCGGTCGCAGCAGCGGGTGCGGATGCGTCCAATGGAGGCAACACGACTGGAATCGTCGCGACCAGATCGCCGAGCTCCGCCCATCGCGTCCGCGGCGGAGGAACGCGGCCCGTATACCCGTACACTTCGATGCGGCTGAGGTCGACCGGAATCGACGAGTCGATGTTCCGGGCGGGAATCGTCAGCGTGACGAACACGTCACGACCGGACCGCTGCGCCTGGATCATATCGACGGCCGCAGGAATGCGGAGAATCGGCGCAAGCGGAGGGCCTTTCTTGCCGCAGCCCGCTGCCAGCACGATCGCAGGGATCACCCAGAGGGGACGTCGGAGGAACAACGAAACGATCTTAACTCCCAACTTCCAACTCCCGACTCCCAGGGCGCCGTGGGTGCCGGAATTGGACGTTGGTCGCTGGTTTGCCCCTTACTCGGCAGAAAGCTGACTCGGTTCGGCTGGCTCGTGATGCTCCATCGCGACGCGTCGTCCCGCTTCGGAAGCCTTGAAGCGGCGTACGTCGACATTCAGGTTACGGACCTTGTAGTTGAGAATCCTTTCGGTGGTGTCGAGGAGGCGCGCCGCCTTCGCGCGGTTTCCGCGCGTGGTCTTGAGCGCGTCCTGAATCAGATCGCGCTCGAACCCTTCAACGGCGTCCTTGAGCGACACCCGCGTCACGGTTCCAGACGAGTCGGCGGTCTGCAGCGAGGGAGGAAGGTGATGGCCGTGAATGACCTGGCCGTCGCACACGAGGACCGAGCGTTCGAGCGCGTTCTCCAGCTCGCGCACGTTGCCCGGCCAGTGATACGACATGAGCATGTCGATCGCCGGCGTCGAGATCCGCTTGATCACCTTGCCGTGCTCGCGTGAAAACTTCTCGAGGAAGTGGTCGGCAAGGAGGAGCATGTCCGCCTTCCGGTCGCGCAGCGGCGGAACGAAGATGGTGAAGACGTTCAGACGATAGTAGAGGTCTTCGCGGAACGTCCCGTCGGCGATCGCCTTCTCCATGTCCTTATTCGTCGCGGCCAGCATGCGCACGTTCACGCGGACGGTCTCGGTGCCGCCGACGCGCTCGAACTCGCGCTCCTGCAGCACGCGAAGCAGCTTCACCTGCGTGCTGAGGTTGATGTCGCCGATCTCATCGAGGAAGAGGGTCCCGCCCTCGGCAAGCTCGAAGCGTCCCTTCTTCCGTGCGTGCGCGCCCGTGAACGCGCCCTTCTCGTAGCCGAACAGCTCCGACTCGATCAGGCTGTCGGGCAGTGCGGCGCAGCTCACCTTGACGAACGGCTTCTTCGCGCGCAGCGAGTTGTAGTGAATCGCATGCGCGATCAGTTCCTTTCCTGTGCCCGATTCGCCGCGGATCAGCACCGTGGTATTGGTCTGCGCGACCTGGGCTACCTGCTCGTACATCTGCCGCGTGGGACCGCTCGTTCCGATGATGTTCGAGAAGTCGTACCGCTCGCGAAGCTCCTGCCGCAGGTGCGTGTTCTCGTCGACAAGGCGTCGGCGCTCTTCCTCCACGAGCCGCTGGACGTTCAGCGCCTGGGCGATCATCGAGCTGACGATGCCGAAGAACTTCATGCTGCTTTCGTAATCGCGTTCCGGCTTGAACCTGAGATCGACTGCGAGCGTGCCGACGGCGGAGCGCTGCACGACGATTGGCACGCAGATGAAGCTGAGCTCGTGGCGTGGAACGTCGGCGCGGCGCGACATCCGATTGAGGAATTCCGGCTCTTTGCTCACGCGCGGGACAACGATCGGCTTGCCGCTCTGTACGACCTGACCGGTAATGCCTTCGCCGACCTTGAAGATGATCGAGCGCGCGCGATCATCGAAGCCTTCGGACGCCTCGATGTGCAGCTCCCCCTCGCGCAGCAGGGTGACCATGCCGCGGACGACGCCGTGATGGCGGATGAGTATCTGGATGACCCGCTGCATCGACGACTTCAGGTTGAGCGTGCCTGACAGAGCCTGACTGACCTCGAGGAGGGTCGAGAGTCGGCGGGCGTCGCGGGTGGCGGTGTTGCCGTCTGGCGCTGGCTTGGCGGCGGGCATGGGGTCTCCTACATTCCTGATCTGGATTCGGTGTTTAGCAACAAACGTGTCTGACGCCTGTTTTTTTGAGCGTCCTGCGAAACCGGGGTGGAAAGTATCAGTAAATACTTTCCTGTCTCAGACACACAACTATAGAACAATTTTGTGCTGAAAAACCGGCCGCTGGAGGCACTTGCACCTGCCTATCGCAATCCGCGCGCCATGGGGGGAAGGGGTTAGGGGTTAGGGGTTAGGGGTTAGGGGTTAGGGGTTAGGGGTTAGGGGTTAGAAAAGGAAAAGAAGGTCGAATCCCCAATCGGTTCGGGTCCCGGATCCCCGATCCCTGATCCCTGATCCCTACAGAATGTACCGAGAGAGATCCTCGTTTCGGACGATGTCGGCGAGCATGCGGTCGACGTAGGCCTCGTCGATGACCACGGTTTTCTCGCCCATATCCGGCGCTTCGAAGGAGAGCTCGTCGAGCAGCCGCTCCATCACGGTGTGAAGCCGCCGCGCGCCGATGTTCTCGGTCGCGTCGTTGACGCGTGCCGCGAAGTCGGCTATCCGGCCGACCGCGCCGGCCGTGAACGTCACCGTGAGGTCTTCGGTGCCGAGCAGCGCGACGTACTGTTTAACGAGCGCGTTGCGCGGCTCGGTGAGAATGCGGACGAAGTCGTCACGCGTCAACGGCTCGAGCTCCACCCGAATGGGAAAGCGTCCCTGCAGCTCAGGAATCAGGTCCGACGGTTTCGAGACGTGAAACGCGCCGGCCGCGATGAACAGGATGTGATCGGTCTTGACCATCCCGTACTTCGTGTTGACGGTCGTGCCCTCGACGATCGGCAGGATGTCGCGCTGCACGCCCTCGCGGCTGACGTCGGGCCCACCGTGGCCGCCGCCCGCCATTCCGTCGCGGCTGGCGATCTTGTCGATCTCGTCAATGAAGATGATCCCGGCATGCTCGACGCGCTGTACCGCCGTGCGGCTCACCGTCTCCATGTCCACGAGCTTCGCCTGCTCCTCGGAGAGCAGATGTGCGAGCGCGTCGGGAACCTTGAGGCGCCGCGATTTCGTGCGTCCCTGGAACATGTTGCCCATCATGTCCTTCAGATTGACGCCAATCTCTTCTACCGAGCTGCCGGCGATGATCTCGAACGACGGCATCGCCGACTCGCGCACTTCGATTTCGACGCTGCGATCGTCGAGCCGCCCCTCGCGCAGCGATTCGCGCATGCGTTCTCGCGTGCGGTTCGCCTGCTCGCGGGCAGCGGATGGATCCTCGCCGGGGGCGGCGGTCCGCGACGGAGGAAGCAGCAGATCGAGGAGCCGCTCCTCCGCTCCGGCCTTCGCCTTCTCCTGGACCTCCTCGGCCTTCTCCTCGCGCACCATGTCGACCGCCAGCTCCACCAGATCGCGGACCATCGATTCGACATCGCGTCCCACGTAGCCGACCTCGGTGAACTTCGATGCTTCGACCTTGATGAAGGGTGACTGGGCCAGGCGCGCCAGGCGGCGGGCGATCTCGGTCTTGCCGACGCCAGTCGGGCCGATCATCAGGATGTTCTTCGGCGTCACTTCCTCGGCGATGTCAGGCGGCAGCTGCTGGCGACGCGTCCGGTTGCGCAGCGCGATGGCGACGGCGCGCTTCGCCTTGCCCTGCCCGATGACGAACTTATCGAGCTCGGCGACGATTTCGCGAGGTGTCAGCGAGCGCGCCGCAGAGGCTGTGCGTTCTGGTAGGAAGATTGCCATTCGATGCGTCTTTCACTACGACAAGCCACGGAGACACGAAGGCACGGAGAAATCATTTCTATACTCCGTGTCTCCGTGACTCCGTGGCCCGTCTCTCAAAGTTCCTCAATGGTGAGATTGGGGTTGGTGTAAATGCAGATGTCGGCGGCGATCGCCATCGCTTCGACGGCAATGTGGCGCGCATCGAGCGGGCTGTGCCGCGCCAGCGCGCGCGCGGCCGCCATTGCAAACGGTCCCCCCGACCCGACCGCCACGATCCCATCGTCAGGCTCGATCAGATCGCCGGTGCCGGAGAGGAGAAACGTCGATTTCTTGTCCGAGACGATGAGCATCGCTTCGAGGCGGCGAAGCAGACGGTCGGTGCGCCAGTCGCGAGCAAGCTCCACGGCAGCGCGTTCGAGGTTGCCGCGATATTGTTCGAGCTTGGATTCGAACCGCGAGAAGAGCGCAAACGAATCGGCCGCGGAGCCGGCAAAGCCGGCCAGGATCGAGTCGTTGTAGAGGCGGCGAATCTTTTTTGCGTTCTGCTTGAGCACCGTGTTGCCGAACGTCACCTGCCCGTCGCCGGCCATCACCGTACGGTCCTGGTGTCTGACGGCGAGAATTGTCGTCGAGCGGATCACCTGGCCAGTATGCCTCAAAAAAAGGGCAGGCCTGCCGCGGCAGCCCGACCCTCACGGGTGACAGGGGCGCGCAGCACATGACGAAACGCTCACATTTTCTCGATGTTTTCGCGCAATTTTTCTGGCAACAACGTTGCTCATGCATACTCCGCCATGACTCCTTATCCCTTCGTTCTCGCAGCATCTTTATTCGCGATCCAACCGGCGCCTGTGCCCCGGAACGAGCTCGCCGTTCAGACCGCCGAGGCCGTCCAGGTCGCGGAGCTTGCCGAGGCGCCACGGCCACAAGCCGAAGCCCAGGATCAAGGCCGCACCGCTGGAAGCCGCGACCGCGGCGACAATCCGCAGGTCGGTGGCGCCGTGCAGCGTGGCGATCGTCCGCGCGGGGATAACGCGCCGACGGGTCAGGCGGCGCCACGCGAGTCGCGGCCCGCGCCCGCTCCTGCGCCAGCCGCGGTGCGCGTCCAGCAGTCGCAGCCGCAACCGGCGGCGGCCAACGACCAGCGTCGCAATGATGGAGGCCGGGATCGGGGCGACAACCCGCAGTCGGGAGGCGCCGTGCAGCGAGGCGATCGTCCGCGTGGCGACAACCCGGCAACTGGCCGGGCAGTGCCGCGCGACACTCGCGCCGCCCCTGCCCCTGCGCGTCCGCAGGGCCAGCGTAGCGGCGACTACAACCGCGGACGCAGCATCTACGTCGCGCCGCCGGTTTACAACTATTACTACTCTCCGCGCCGGTACTACCCGTACGGCTATGGGGCGTTTGGCCTCGGCTATTTCTACTACGACCCGTACACGTGGTATCCACCCAATTACTACGGCAGCGGCTATGACAATGGCTATTACGGCGGATACTCCGGCGGCTATTTCGATGTTGGAGAAATCCGCCTATCAGTGTCACCGCGATTCGCGGATGTCTACGTCGACGGCTATTTTGCGGGACGTGTAGACGACTATGACGGATTGTTCCAGGCGCTGAAGCTGGAATCGGGGGCGCATCACATTCAAATCGTGGCCCCGGGCTACACGACGCTCGACTTCGACGTGCGGATCAACCCCGGCCAGAAGATCACCTATCGAGGCGACCTGCGGCCGCTCAGGCCGTAGGGTAAATCCCAAATCCAAGTCCCAAATCCAAAGGACCAAATCCCAAGTCGCATCACGATGACTTGGGATTTGGGATTTGGGATTTGGGATTTGGGATTTTCCTACGCCGCAGCGCGGCGTAAACGGGAATGCCGGCGGCAATGATGAGCGCGCCCGCAACAGTCTGGCGGGGCGCGCGATAGAGGCCATTCATCAGGATGAAAGCACTTGCGATCGCATAGATCGCGGGCGCGATCGGATAGCCCCAGGCGCGGAACGGCCGCTCGGCCTCGGGCTCCTTCCTTCGCAGCACGAATAGCGCAACCACCGCAACACCCGAGAACAGTACGATCGCAAAGCCGGTGTACGTGACGAGCGCGTCTGCCGTGGCCGTCAGCACGAGCAGCGAGCTCCATATCGCCTGCGCGCAGATCGCAGCCGCTGGCGTCCGGTAACGGGTGTGCACGACCGCCGCGCGCGCGAAGAACAGACCGTCGCGCGCCATCGCGTAGTAGACACGCGGCCCCGCGAGTGTCATCGCACTGATGCTCGCGGCAAGACTGACGATCGACACCACGCCCATGATGCTGCCGGCAGCGCTTCCAAGAAGGCGATCCGCGATCACGTCGAGAACGCTTCCCTTGATGGCCGCAAGCTCCCCGACCGGAATGACGTAGAGGTACAGCGCGTTCAGCAGCAGGTAGATCGCGATGACAGCGCCGGTCCCGAGCGCCAGCGCGCGGGGTACGTTGCGTCCCGGATCGCGCACTTCCTCGGCGACGTAGGTCGCGGCATTCCACCCGGAGTAGGTGAACATCACCGGGATCAGCGCGAGGAGCCAGCCCGCCGGGGCAACCGGCGCGGACTCCGCGAGGTGAGCAACCGAGCCGGTTCCAAATGAGAAGCCGATGGCGATGAAGGCGACGAGCGCGGTCACCTTGAGGCCGGCGAGCACGTTTCCCACGATGCGGCCTGGGCCCACCCCGCGCACGTGCAGCCACGCCATGGCGGCGATGACCGCAATTGCCGTGATTGTCTGCGGCGAAAACGTGAGTGCGACAACCCCGGGGACGATCGGCACGACCAGCCACGGCGCCTGTCCTGACACACCCGGCGCAAACCGTCCGAGGTAGAACACCAGCACCGCCGCGCTCGTCGCTATGGCCCCCGAGAAACCGGCGACGAACGACGTCCATCCCGTGAGAAACGCAGCAGGCGGGCCAAACGCTTCGCGAAGGTAGACGTACTCGCCGCCCGCACGCGGTCGCAGCGCGGCGAGCTCGGCGTACGCCATCGCGCCCGCGAACGCGAGCGCGCCGCCTGCAACCCACGTGGAGAGAAACAGTGCGGCGCCGGGCACGAGCGCGGCAATCTGGGGTGGCGTAAAGAGGATTCCGCCGCCGATGACGTTGGAGACGATGATCGCCGCGGCGTCGAGCGGACCGAGACGCCGCTCAAGCGAAGGAGAGGGTGGCACTATTGCGTCAGGAGCTGCCGATCGATCATGAATTCGCCCAGCTTCTGCCAGGTCCGCGAGCCGTGCTTGCCGAAGATCTCGACCCTTGCGTCGACGAATTGCGTGTTCTGCAGCATCTGCAGCCGCGACTCAGTGCCCGTGTATCCGAGGTTCGAGCGCAGCACGAGCGACCCGCCGGTCTGCCCCGGTGAGATCCCCTGGCGGTCGATGGCGGTCACGAAGTGCTCGCCCCACGCCTCCGTCTCGCCTTTGCGCTTGAAGATCGCGTTCACCTGGACACTCTCCACGGGCTCGGAGGAGGTGTTCTGCAATTTGAGGGAAATGCTCGGAACGAGCTTGTTCTTGCCTTCGTAGATACCGGCGTCATACCAGCCGGTATGCACGTCGGTGATCTTCACAACTTTCTCGACGTCGAAGTTATGGCCGCAGCTGGAGAACAAAAAAGCGGCCGCCAGCGCCAGAACGAGACGTGTCATACACCAATTGTATTCAGAATTGCTTGATCTCGACGTGGGTGCGCGCCTCATCCAGCGTCATCCGGCCGGCGCGATACGCGGCCAGGTCGGTGCCTTTGATCCGGAACACGATGCTGCTGATGTTCGACGTATCACCCGGCACGAGGCGGTCGGGCCGCACGTTGTCGCGGGCCGCCACCGTGAGCCACTCGTTCTCGGCAATCGGCAGGGGGCCGCTGTTCTCGATCATCGCATCAACGATCGCCTGACTCACCTCGCGCGTATAGGCCGCGTTCGGATCCTCGATAAGCGAGAGATCTACGCGGGCCGGGGCGGGTGCCGTCGTCTGGGCCGTCACCGACGCCGCGCCTACGGTCTGCGGCCGCGCAGCCGCGTCCGAGGGAACCGGTCCGACAGGTCCCACCTGCAGCTCGAGCCGCCGCAGCGCGCTTTGAAGCGAGACGCGCGTCCGCGGATCCTGGACGGTCGCAATATACGCCTTGAGCTGATTCACCGCGGTGGCCGCGCCAAGGCCGTTCTCATCCACCATCTGCCGCAGCGTCCATGCCATCGTCCGGCGGAACGCGGGGACTTCGACGTCGAAGAAGACACCGTAATTTTCGAGCCGGAAGCCCCGTACCGATGGCGCACCGGTCATCATCAATGCATCCGGCGGCATCACCGCGCGAACCTGGCGCATGAGGCTGTCGGCGCCGTTGGCGACCGCGCTCTCGAACACGCTCTCCATCATCGAGATTTTCTGGCGGGCCTTGACCTGATCGACTTCAGGCGGTGGTGCCTGTGCGAACGCGGCGGGCGCGATGCCGATGACGATGACGATGCCAACTAGACAAGGTTTCACGATATTTCTCCTGCGCTCAGGCGGGTCCTACCGGATCCGCTCTCGTTATTGCCCCCGCTGCGATACGCGCATCAGGTAATTCAACATCTGGCGTTGCTGTGCGACTTCCACGCCGGTCGTTCCATCCATCTGGCCCATGGCGCGCTCGATGCGCGTCAAATCGCCCTGACGCTGCGCGTCGAAGTCGCGGACGATTTCCGCCGTGCGCAGCGCAAGCTCGCGCTGCTGCCGCTGCTCGCTCTCCTGGATCATCGCGCGGACGCGCTCGAAAATCTGCGCGTCGCCCGCGCTCGCTGTCGCAGGACCGTTCGTGTTGCGCATTTGCGACAGTTCCGTGCGGAGACGCTGCTCGAGTGCCGACAAATCGCCCGGCGTCACGGCGCCGGGCGTCGCGGCGGAAAGGGTGACGTTCGACCCACGTGGATTCGATGTCGGTGAATCCGTCGTGGCCGTCGTGCCGCGCAACGCGCCAAGCGTGACACCGGTCGTGAAGACCACCGCGGCGGCGGCCGCCTGAGCCCATGCCGGCATCGGCTGCTGCCACCAGCGGGAGGGTCTCAGCACCTTGGCGACATCGGAGCGCGGTGCGTCCGATACGACACGAAACCCGAGCTGCGCGTCAGGAGGACTCCATACACCGAGCAGCTCGCGCGTGGCGCAAAGCGATGCGATCTCCTCCGCGCATCCGCCGCACACAGCTACGTGCGCGCTGATCGCGCGGCGTTCGTTCGGATCGCACTCGTCGTAGAGATACGACACGAGGGCGCCATGGTCTCCGCAGGTAAAGGTCTGAGTCATTTTCGTTTCACCAGTTGCGGCGTCATCTGCCCGTTCTTCTCCAGGTGCCGGCGGAGGACGGTCAAACCCTGATAGAGGCGCGTCTTCACCGTGCTGAGCGGGCACCCCTGCATGTCGGCGATCTCCTGGAACGTCATCCCGTGGTACTCCTTCAGGATGATCGCCGTTCGCTGCTCCTCGGGCAGCAGCGCCATCGCTTCTTCCACGACCGCGCTCAGCTCGCGGCGCGATACGAGCTCCTCGATCGATTCCACCGGTCCGCGCTCCGCCGCGAGCTCTCCCGGGTCGATGCCTTCCGGCATCTGCATCACCGGCGCGCGGCGCTGACGACGAATCCAGTCCCGGCACAGGTTCAGGGCAATGCGATACAGCCAGGAAGAAAACTTCGCCTGGCCCTTGAACCCCGGCAGGGCGCGGAATGCGCGGAGGAACGTCTCCTGACATACGTCCCGCGCATCCTCCTCACGACCGATGACGCGATAGGCCAAGGCATAAATCGGCCGTTCCCATCGGAGGATGAGCTGATTGAAACTCTCGGCATCGCCGCCAACCGATTTGGCGACGAGCTCGTCGTCGGTCAACGTCATGTCTGGAGCCGGGGGCCCGCCGGTCCGGTCAGTGGATAAGACGGCCACTGCCGCCGTACGGCCGTAGATTTCATAATACGACGTAAGACCTTAGTAGACCGATGGTTAGATGCGTTTCCCTCCAATGCTCAGTCTGAGACATTGATTGAGACTCGGCGTACGACGCAGGCTGCCATTGGCGGACAGAGTGGTAAAATACTGAGGTCTTGGCTTTAAATTTCCCCACAGATGAAGTGTTTTTGACCACGGAGGAGGTGCTCGAATATCTCCAGATCAACCTCCGGACTGTGTACCGCCTGATTAAGGCAGGAAAGATCCCGGCGGTGCGCGTCGGACGGCAATGGCGATTCCGGAAACGCGACATCGACGTCTGGCTCGATAGCCAGCGGCCGCGCGGTGATCGTCAGGCGCCGGCGGCACCGGTCCGCAACACGCGACAGCGTGTGCTGGTGGTCGATGACGAGGCCAGCATCCGCGACCTCCTGTCGAAGACGCTCGCGCTGGCGGAGTACGACGTCGACACGGCGCCCGATGGCACGACGGCTCTCGACCGGATGCGGGCATTTTCCTACGACCTGCTCATTGCCGATCTCAGGATGCCCGGCATGGACGGCCTCACGTTGATCAGGCAGGCCAAGCGCATCAAGGCCGATCTTCCCGTCATCATCATTACCGGCTTCTCCACCGAATCGAGCGCGATCGAAGCGGTAAATCTCGGCGTCGCCGGCTACCTCACCAAACCATTCCGGGTACCGCAGGTACTGGCCGCCGCCTCGAAGGCGCTCGGCGCGCCGGCGGCGTGATCCAGCTTTCCGACCTCAGCAAGTCGTTCGGCGATCGCACCCTGATCGACCATGTAACGTGGCAGATCTCGGACGGAGACCGTGTCGGTCTGTGCGGACCGAACGGCGCGGGCAAGACAACGCTGCTGAAGATGCTCGGCGGCCTCGACGAGCCGGATTCTGGTGCGATCGTCAGGCCCGCGGACTTGACGATCGGCTACCTGCCACAGGACGGGTTGACGCACGCGGGGCGCAGCGTCTTCGAGGAAGCGAGCAGCGCATTCCAGCCGCTGCTCGACATGAAGGCAGAGATGCACGAGATCGAGCATCGGCTGGGCGATGCGTCGATCCCGCAGGACGAGCACGACGCCATGCTCGCCCGCTACAGCGATCTGCAGGACCGATTTCGCCTTGCCGACGGCTACAGCATGGACCTGCGTATCGCCACGGTCCTGCGCGGTCTTGGTTTCGCACCTGACGACGCCGAGCGAGCGGCGGAAACATTTTCCGGCGGCTGGCAGATGCGGATTGCGCTCGCGAAGCTGCTGCTGGGCCGCCCGAACCTTCTGTTGCTCGACGAGCCGACGAATCATCTCGATCTCGAAGCGCGCAACTGGCTCGAGGAGTATCTCGGGGGGTACCCCTTCGCGGTGATCCTCGTCTCGCACGATCGCTACTTCCTGGACTCGGTGGTCACGCGGATCACCGACCTGAATCTGCGCAAGCTGACCGACTACTTCGGCAACTACAGCAAGTACATCGCGCAGCGCGACGCAATGCTCGAGCGCCTGCGGCAGGCGAAAAAGGAACAGGACGAAGAAGTTGCCCGGGTGAAGATGTTCATCGACCGGTTCCGATACCAGGCGACCAAGGCGGCACAAGTCCAGAGCCGGATCAAACAGCTCGACAAGGTCGTCCCGATCGAGGTGCCTCCGGAACGAAAGCGGATCCACTTCACATTTCCGGTCTGCGCGAAGAGCGGCCGAACGGTGCTCGAGCTGAAACACGTCCGGAAGGCGTACGGGCCGCTGACGGTGTTCAAGGATCTCTCGCTGCATATCGAGCGCGGCGATCGGATCGCGCTCGTGGGTCCCAATGGATCCGGCAAGTCTACGCTCATGCGCATGCTCTCCGGCGAGGAGTTACCGGACAGCGGCACGCGAACCGAGGGACACCAGGTCGTCATCGAGTATTTCGCGCAGGACGAGGCAGTGCGCCTTGACCCGGCGCTCACGGTGTACGAGACGCTCGCGTCCGGTTCCTCGACCGGCATGGTCCCCGCGATCCGGAACATCCTCGGCGGCTTCCTCTTCTCGGGAGACGATGTCTATAAGAAGGCCGCCGTGTTGTCGGGCGGCGAGCGAACGCGGCTCGCGGTGGCGCGCATGCTGCTGCGCCCTTCGAACACGCTGCTGCTGGACGAGCCGACCAACCACCTCGATCTGGACTCGAAGGACGTGCTGCTCGACGCGCTCGAGGATTACGGCGGGACGCTGATCATCGTGTCGCACGATCGCTACTTCGTCGAGAAGCTGGCGACGAAGATCATCGAGGTCGGCCACGGGCAGGCAGTGGTCTATCCGGGAACGTACTCTGAGTTCCTCTGGAGTAAGGAGCACCAGGACTCAACTCCCAAAGTCCAACTCCCAACTCCCAAGGCGAAGGGGGAAAATCCCAAAGCCCAAAGCCCAAAACCCAAATCCCAAACGGCAAATCCCGAATCCCGAATCCCGAACCCCGAATCCCGAGTCCCGAACCCCGAATCCCGAGTCCCGAACCCCGAATCCCGGGAAGGGCGCAAGCGGCAGGACGCCGACCGCAAGAAGAAGCAGCGCGTCACCGAGGCGCTGCAGAAGCGGATTGCCGACCTCGAGTCGCGCATCGCTGAACGCGAGGCGGAGGTGAAGGAGTTGGAGGCCGCAATGGCGGGGCCAGGCTTTTACGACAACCTCGAGGCCGCCAAGCCGCTCACCGACAAGCACCAGGCGCTCATGTGGGAAGTCGGTGATCTCATCGCCCAGTGGGAGGCGCTTCAGGAACACGCCGCCGAGCAACCGTCTGAAACGTAACCCCGAAACGTAACCGCAAGCTTTCTGAGTCACGCTTTCTGCGGTACGCTTACAGAATCGTAATGAGGGCTGCCAGACTTCGCGGCGGAAACACCTCAGTCAGCGTCCTTTTCCCCATTTCCCGCCTGTTCAGCCTGGGCATGTCGTTTGCCCCTCCCGCCTCGCGGTTGGGTTTCGCTCGGTGGAGCGTCCCCCCCCAATGACCAGCGCACACCGTCCTGTTCCCCGTCGCGGCCGTGCCGCCGGAACGACTCTCCCGGGGCCTGCCGAGGCGGAAACGGCAGGACGACCGGGCGGATTGTCTCGAACGGACGATGTCTTCTTCCGTCACATGGTGGCGGGAATGCGAAACGGCGTTCTGGCAATCACGCGGGCCGGAACCGTAGCGCTGCTCAACGAAGAGGCGTGCCGGATTTTCGGCGTCGACCCACGGCCGGACGACCTGGGACGACCGGTTGCGGAGGTGTTACACGCGCATCCGGATGTTGTGCGGCAGTTGTTGTCGGCATACGAGCTCCACATGCTGCCGAACCGCGCCGAGATGCGGCTGAAGCCGTCGGGCAAGGTCATCGGCTTCACGCTGGCGTTTGTGCGGAACGATGACGGCGAGGTGACGGGCGTGGCGATGTTCTTCAAGGACCTCACGCGCGTCGAGCAGCTTGAAGAGCGGGAACGGCTGCGCGATCGACTGGCGGCGGTGGGCGAAATGGCCGCAGCCATCGCGCACGAGGTGAAGAATCCGCTGGCCGGGATCGAAGTGATGGCCGGGCTGCTGCGCAGGAAGATTCCGGATATTCCGGATGCGCAGGCGGTGCTGACCGACATCATCGCCGAAGCGAAGATGGCCAACGCGATCGTGCAGGAAGTGCTGGAGTTCGTCAGGCCGATCCGGTTGCAGGTCGAGCACACCGGCGTTGCCGAAGCGCTCGATGCTGCCGTGCAGCTGGCGGATACGAAAGCGGCCCGCGGCTCGATCGCGGTGGCAGTCGACGTGCCGCCGGGTCTGCCGCAGATACAGGCGGACCACTATCAGCTGACGCAGTTGTTCACGAACCTGCTGATCAACGCGTACGAGGCGATGGAGGGGCAGGGGCGCGTGGGATTCAGTGCCAGCGCCGTCCGTCAGGACGACGGCGGGGACGGGCGCGAGGCGGTGCGGATTGAAGTGATGGACGACGGCCCCGGAATGCCGCAGGACGTTGCCGATCGCGTCTTCGATCCGTTTTTCACGACCAAGCCACAGGGCTCTGGTCTCGGGCTCGCGATCGTGCGGAAGATCGTCGACGCGCACGATGGACAGATAGACCTGCGGACCGCGCCGGGCGGCGGGACACTGATTCGCGTCACGCTGCCGGTATCGGTCAGCCGGGACGCCGGATAGCAACGTTCGTACAGAGGGAAAAGGATAGACATGGGCCGCATTCTCATCGCAGACGATCACGATTCACTCCGCCGCGGACTGGCGCAGGCGCTTGGCGAGGCGGGACACGACGTAGAGGAGGCGCCGAACGGCAACGCGGCAATCGAGAAGCTCCACGAGGGCTTCTTCGACGTCGTTGTCAGCGACCTGAAGATGGGGGGCAGCACCGGGCTCGAGGTGCTGAAGACCGCCAAGACCCTGCATCCCTCGGCCGCGGTCATTCTGATGACCGCGTTCGGATCCGTGTCCACCGCGGTGGAAGCGATCAAGGCGGGCGCGTTCGATTACGTGCAGAAGCCGTTCGAGATCGAGGAGATGGAGGTCAAGATCGCGAAGGCGCTCGAGATGCGCCGGATGCAGCACCAGATCGACTACCTGCGCCACGCGCAGGGTGACATCTACGATTTCGAGCGGATCATCGGGTCGAGCGGCGCGCTTGAAAAGGTGCTGACCGTCGTGCGCAAGGTGGCGAAGAGCAACACGACCGTGCTCGTCCGCGGTGAGACCGGTACGGGCAAGGAACTGATTGCCGGCGCGATCCACCACAACTCGCACCGCGCGGCACGCAACTTCATCAAGGTGAACTGCGCGGCGCTGCAGGAGAACCTGCTCGAGTCCGAGCTGTTCGGGCACGAGAAGGGGGCGTTCACGGGCGCCGACAAGCAGCGTATCGGCCGCTTTGAGCAGGCCGACGGCGGCACGCTGTTCCTCGACGAAATCGGCGACATGAGCGCGAACACGCAGGCGAAGATCCTGCGCGTGCTGCAGGAACACGAGTTCGAGCGCCTGGGCGGCACGCGGACGCTGCGCGTCGACGTGCGCCTGATTGCAGCGACGAACCGCGACCTCCCGTCGATGGTCGAGACGGGAACGTTCCGCGAAGACCTCTACTACCGGCTGAACGTCGTGGCGATCGAAATGCCGCCGCTGCGCGAACGCAAGGAAGACGTCGCGGCGCTGGCCGGATTCTTCATCCGCCGCTTCGCGGGCGAGCTGAAGAAGAAAATGGAAGGGCTCGACCCGGATGCGCTGAAGCTGTTGATGCGCTACAACTGGCCCGGTAACATCCGCGAGCTCGAAAACGCGATCGAGCGCGCGATGCTGCTCGCGGAGCGCTCGCACATTTCGATGGACGATCTCCGCCTGGGCGACACCGGGGCGCCGGGGAGCTCGCGCGAGGGTTCGTCGATCGTGAAGATTCCTCCCACTGGCATCCCGCTCGAGGAAGTCGAGCGGCTGGCAATCATCGAAGCGCTGAAGATGTCGAACTGGGTACAGAAGGACGCCGCGGAGCTGCTGGCGATCAGCCCGCGCGTGATGAACTACAAGATCAAGACGCTCGGCATCGACTTTCCGCGCGGCCGCCGAGCAGCGCTCCAGCAGCACGATCCTTCAGCGGCTGCGATGGTCTAGGCCCCAACCGGTCGTTCACCCTTCGCGGTTCTCCGTTCCCCGCCTTTGCGCCGCCACGTCGATAGTGGCGCTTCGGCGAGGCCTCGCCAACGCTCGCGGGAACTTCGCGCGCGAGCGACGGCGGGTCAGTTCGTGTTCACGTTCGGGCAGGCGTCGCCGGCCCGTTCTATCCCCACCAGTTAAACCCGCGGTCTGTACCCACTACACTTGGGCATGAGCGACCGGCGAGAATCGGACGCGAGATTGACGCGCCCGGTCGCCCGCAAGCTCCGTTCTCTTTGTCTGTCCTTCCCCGAAACGACCGAGCGTTCCTCATGGGGGCACCCGAACTTTCGGGCAGGTAAACGCGCGTTTGCGACATTTGAAATCATCGGAGGACGGCCTTCGATTGCGTTCCGGCTCCCCCCAGTCGATGTCGAACGCCTCCTTCGGCTGAAGCAGTTTTTCGTCACGCCATACGGCCGGGGACAGTGGGTGAGTCTGTGGGCCGATGGATCAGTGGATTGGCGGTTCGTCGCAGAACTTCTTCAGCGTAGCTACCGGACGGTTGCTCTCAAACGCATGCTGGGTGCGCTCGATCGCACCGTCATTCGAACACCCGCTCCACCGGCACCACGATGACGTCCTCAGGCCGTACATTCAGCCGATACGCCTGAATGACCTTGTCCTCATCCATGAGAGCCGCGGGTTTTGGCGAATTGTACGCAATTGGCGAAGGTTCATTCGTCACGACCGCGTCGCGGAAGACCTGCGCGTTCTTTGTGACGATGACAATACGCATCAGATCGGTTTTCAGATGCTGCCGAAGAGCGCGGTTCACGTCGTCAAGCGTCAGCTTCGAAAGCGCGTCGCGCAGATAGGTGTTGTAGTCAGCGATGCCGTAGTACCGGCTGTCGAGCGCATACCCAAGCCGGGCGTCGTACGTCTGGGTCAGGATGTTCGCGTATTTCCCCAGGAACTCACGTGTGGCGTCGAAGGCTTCGCGCGACATCCCGTCGCGAACGAGCTTGTCGTATTCGTACAGGACGGCGCGCAGCGCAAACACACCGTTCTCGGGCTCCACGGGGCGAACCCAGATTTGAAAGATCTGCTGTTGGCGCGCGAGGTTCGGATCGGGCGTGAACTGGAACATCCCACGCGGAAAATATTCCACGTAGGCATAATCACCGTAGTTGAGGCCTCGCGCTTCGCGCAGCCGTTGATAGAGGTAACCGTTCGACGAACGGTGCTGCCCAAGATAGGAGGCGGCCACGGCCAGCGCCGGCCAGTCTTTCGAGGCGCGATTCACGTCAATCGGGAAACCCAGTGAGATCGCGGTGGAGCGAGTGTCGCGCGTCACGATGTTCACGTGAGTGCCCGTCGACAGCTTCGGCGCATCGAAGCGCTTCTTGTCGGCTGTGCCGTTCGGCAATCTCGCAAAATCGGACTCGACCTTCTGTGAGAAGCCGTTCGGGTATCCGCCGGCAAGGCCGATCATCAGGTTGGCCCTGGTGTAGTGAGCGCGATAGAAGGCGCGTACGTCATCGAGCGTCAACTTCTGGAGCGCGCCGATCGTTCCGCGGTTGTGATGCGCGTAGGGATGGCCGGCATAGATCACGTTGTAGAGATATTCCTTGCCCAGTTCTTCGTCGTTCCCCTCCCGCAGTGACACCTTCAGGAAGTTCGTGGCATCGTCCCGCACGCGAGTGAAATCGTCGGGACGAAAACCGGGGTCGAGCAGCATGTCCTTCAACAGTGCATAGAACCGATCGAGGTTCTCGACGTGGGTCGTGCCGCTGAAGACGGTCATTTCCTTGTCGACCTGCCAATCAACCGACGACGCCATGGGATACATGGCCTCGACGATCTGCTGGTAGGTCATCGCGCGCGAGCCGCCTTCGCCAAGCATGGCTGCGGTGAGCGACGCGAGCCCTTCTTTTCCAGCCGGGTCGAACGCGGCGCCGGTCGTGAACACGACGCGGAACACGATCAGCGGCGACGTGCCTGGCTGCAGCACGTTGGCAATCTGCGCAGACGGCGTGTGCTGCGCGAGCGCGGCGAGCAGGAGAGCGCATGCGAGCTGTTTGACCATCAGTTCGTCGCCACCCTCGACGTCAACGTGACGATCGTCCTGTTGCTCTCTTTGAAATACCGGCTCGCCACGTCACGCATGTCCTGCGGAGTGACTTGCTGGTAAAGCGAGAACACCTTGTTGATCGTGTCAGGCGTCCGCCGAAGCGCGATGTACGGCGCCAGTGCGTTCGCAATGGCCGGCGAGCTGTTCATGCGCAGTGCAAAGCTGTAGCGGATGCGGGATCGTGTCGCATCGAGCTTCGCCCGATCGACGGTTTCGTTCGTGAATTGCGCGAACGTGGCGAGGATTTGCCCACGAACGTCGTCAAGGTCCTTCGCATCTTTCACGCGCGCATACACGGTGAACAGTTCCGGGTCCGGATGATTGCCGAAGTCGGCTACAAGGGTGTCCACCTTCTGCTCGTCGAGCACCAGGCGGTGATACAGCACCGAGTTCTGTCCAAAGGCGATCGGCGACAAGAGATCGAGCGCGGCCTTGTCTGCCTTCTCATCGGAATACGCGGGACCCTTGAACGCAACCGCGATCCATGGAAGCGTGGGCGATGGCCAATCGACCGTTGCCGAGCGCGCCTCTGACTGCGGCGGCTCCGGGGAAATGTTCGGCACGTAGCTGCCGCGCGCCCAGCTCCCGAAGTATCTCTTCGTCAGCGCGAGCGCGCGAGCGCGCGTCACGTCACCAACGAGAACGATCGTCGCGTACTCGGGCCGATAGAACCGGTTATAGAACTGAAGGCTATAGCTGTACTGGTTCGGCATGTCCTGGATGTCTTTGAGATAGCCCATCGTCGTATGCGCGTACGTGTGGGTCTTGAACGCGGTCTCATAGAGAACTTCATCCAGCCTCTGCGTCGGGTCGGCGCTGTTCTTGTTGTACTCGCCGAGCACGGCGAGCGATTCCGTCTTGTACCCCGGCTCCGGATACTTCAGCCGCTGAAAGCGATCGGCCTCCAGCTTCAGCACCGGTTCGAGATCGTCCTTGGAGAAGATGTCGTAGTACGTCGTGCGGTCCTGGCCTGTTGTCGCGTTGGATTCCGCACCGGCCCGCTTCAGGATTGCGTCGCGCTGATCCGGAGTGTAGTTCTCGCTGCCCCGGAACATCAGGTGCTCGAACAGATGCGCATAGCCGCTCTTCCCGGGCTCCACCTCGTTGCGCGATCCGGTCTGCACGACGATGTACAGAGCGACCATGTTCGGGTAGTCGGTCGGCACGGTGACCAGCCGCAGTCCATTGTCCAGGTCATCGATCGTGTATGGGTACGGAAACAAGTTGCCCGGTGACTGAGCCTGATACGCAGGGGTGAAGCAGGTCAGCACGATCAGCGCGAGGCCAAGACATCGTGAGGTGGATACGCCAGGCGGTTTCATGACGGCTCCTAAGACTTGTTCGCCCTCGGGTGCGCCTTCCGGAACACGTTGAGCAGCTGGGCGACGTTCACATGAGTGTAGCGCGGTGCAGACACCGCGGTCATCAACACGCCAGAAGACCGAGGCCGAGACGGGCACCGCAGTCATTGAATCGCACCGACCTGCGGCAATGACGACCGCGCCTCAGGACTTGTGCGCTCGCGGATGTGCCTTCCGATAGACGTCCAACAACTGCGCGACGTTGACGTGCGTGTACCGCTGCGTCGTCGACAGCTGCACGTGCCCGAGCAGCTCCTGGATCGCGCGTAGATCGGCGCCGTTCTGCATTAGGTGCGTCGCGAACGAGTGCCGCAAGGCGTGCGGGCTGATGCCGAACCGTGTGCTGCAGCCTTTCACGTAATGCGAGACGAGCCGCTGCACGCTCCTGCCGGTCAGCCTCGCGCCCCGGAAATTCACAAACAGTGGATCGTTCTGGGATTTGGATCTTGGGATTTGGGATCTGGGGCTTGCCGAGCGAATCGCCAGCCGGTCGGGAAGCCAGGCTCGAATCGCCTTCTCCGTCGTCGTGTTGAACGGAACGATCCGCTCCTTGCCTCCCTTGCCCATCACGCGAGCGACGCGCGCGCGCGCGCTCAGATCGACATCCTCGACATCCAGGCCAACAAGCTCACTCAGGCGGATCCCTGACGCGTAGAACAGTTCGAGGATCGCGCGGTCGCGGCGCCCGAGCGGTGTGGAGACGTCCGGCACGTCGAGCAGACGCGACATCTCATCGACCGACAGGTGCGCGGGAATTTTCTGCTCGCGCTTCGGCGAAACGGCGAGCGCGGTGGGATCGGAATCGATCCATCCTTCCCGTCGCAGGTAGCGGGCGAAACCGCGCAGCGCCGACACTTTGCGCGCCACCGACGCGCGCGCCTGTCCCTGGCGATGCAGCTCGCCGAGAAAGCCACGGATCAGATCGAGATTGAGATCGCCCGGCGCGATGTTCTTGCGCTTGCCCGTCTCCTGCCCCGCGAACGCGAGGAACTGCGAAAGGTCACTGTCGTACGCCGCCACCGTGTGGGCGGAGGCGTTGCGATTGAGCCGAAGGTACGAAAGGAAATCCCGGAGCTGCTCTTTCACGATGGCGCAAGGGGGGCGAGCCGTTCCGCCTCGCCTCGCGGACCCGAAGGGTTCGCACCGCTCGTCCAGCTGTCGAGATCGGCGAGCGCGCGCTCCGATACGGCCATCTTGCGCTCCGCCCGGCCAAGGCGCCTGCCACCGCTTTCCGGCGGGGGCGTCATGATGCCGAACGTGATGTTGGTTGGCTGATAGTTGCGCGGATCCGCGTGCGACACATAGAACGCAAGCGCACCGATCGCCGTGGTGCGCGGAGGCACGCGCGGCTCTTCGCCCCGCGCGAGTGCCGCGGCATTGCGGCCGGCGATGAGCCCCGACGCGGCCGACTCGACATAGCCTTCTACGCCGGAGATCTGTCCGGCGAAGAATAGATCGTCACGAAATTTCGTCTGCCACGTCTCGCGCAGGACGGTCGGTCCGTTGATGTACGTGTTGCGGTGGACCATACCGAACCGGACGAACTCGGCGTTCTCCAGCCCAGGCACCAGTTTCAGCACGCGCCCCTGCTCGCCCCATTTCAACTGCGTCTGGAATCCCACGAGGCTGAAATGATCGCCGGCGAGGTTGTCCTGGCGAAGCTGCACGGCAGCGTACGGCGCACGGCCCGTGCGCGGGTCGACCAGGCCGACCGGCTTCATCGGGCCGTATCGCAGCGTGTCGCGACCGCGATGCGCCATGACTTCGATCGGCAGGCAACCCTCGAAGAACTTTTCCTTGTCGAAGTCGTGAACCGTCGCGGACTCGGCGGACACCACCGCTTCGTAGAAGCGGTCGTACTCCTCTCTCGTCATCGGGCAATTCAGGTAGTCGCCCTGCCCGTCGTCGACGCCGCACGCGGGCCCGGGACTCGGGACTCGGGATTCGGGATTCGATCTTTCCGGATCCCGGATCCCGGATCCCGGATCCCGCAAACTTCTTCCCCACCGCGATGCGCGGAACACCTTCCTCATGTCGATCGTCTCGGCGAGAACGATTGGGCTTATGGCGTCATAGAAGTAGAGGTGATCGCCGCCGACGAGCGCGGCGATGTCGGCCGACAACGTGTCGGACGTCAGCGGTCCCGTGGCAACGATCAGAGGGAACATGCCCGGGTCAGCGGGAATGCGATCCACTTCTTCGCGCGTGACCGAGATCAGCGGGTGGGATTGGATGGCTTCGGTGATCGCCTGAGAGAACCGATCGCGATCGACGGCCAACGCCGCGCCGGCCGGGACGCGGTGCGCATCGGCCGCGCGCATCACGAGCGATCCCAGCCGCCGCATCTCCTCCTTCAGAAGGCCCACGGCGTTATCAAGCTTGTCGCCGCGCAGAGAATTCGAGCAAACGAGCTCGGCAAGCTGGTCGGTCTTGTGAACAGCCGTCGGCCGCACCGGCCGCATCTCGTGCAGCACGACGGGAACGCCAGCCGACGCAGCCTGCCAAGCGGCCTCGCAACCGGCGAGGCCTCCGCCAATGATGTGAATGCTGGAAATGCTCAAGGCTCAATGCTCAGGCTCAATGCTCAACACAAAAGCTCAATGCTCAGTGCCCAACCGTTGGGCATTGAGTATTGGGCCTTGAGCATTGTGCTTCGAGTAGTCTACGCTCCGGCGGCTTTGCGAGTGGTCTTGCGCGCCCTGGGGGCTGCAGCCGCCGCACGCCGGCGTCCGCCGCCCGCGCCGCGGCGCGGGGACGGCGCCGCATTGCGACGCGCCTCGAGCAGCTCGGCCGCCTGCTCGAACGTCACCGATTCCGGGTTCGTGCTCTTTGGGATCGACGCGTTCGTGGTGCCGTCGGTCACGTACGGACCGTATCGACCCGCGAGCAGCTTGAAGGTTGTGCCGTTGCTCGTGAGCTCCTTCAATACCTTCTTCTGCGCCGACTGGCGGCGGCGCGACACCTTCGGCGCGCGAATCAACTCGAGCGCGGCATCGAACCCGATCTTGAAGACGTCGTCTTCCGATTCCAGCGACCGGAATTCGTCGCCGTGCTTGACGTATGGTCCGAAGCGACCGAAGTTGGTCACGATCGGCTCGTTGTCGTCGGGATGCAGACCGACGACGCGCGGGAGCGAGAGGAGCTTGAGGGCTTCCTCGAGCGTGATGGTCGACTCCGTCATGTCCGCCTGGAGCGATGCGCGCTTCGGTTTCTCCGCCTTCTTGCCCTCAGGCGTCTCGCCAAGCTGCACGTACGCACCGTAGCGACCATTCATGACGTAGACGTTCATGCCGGTGGCCTGATCGACACCGATCGTGCGCGGGCCTTCAGCCTTGACCCGAACCAGCTCCAAGGCCTTCTCGACCGTCAGGTCGGCTGGTGCCACGTCGTCCGGGAGCGACGCGGTGCGTCCCGGTCCGCCTTCGCCGACCTGCACGAATGGACCAAAGCGGCCGATGCGGATGCGGACGGGCTCGCCATCCGCGGATTCACCGCCCAGATCGAGCACCGGGTAATCCGCGTTCTCAGCGCCCTGCTCGACGGCGCCCAGCAGACCACGATGCTTCTTTTTCTTGTTTCCGTAGTAGAACTCGCGGAGGAACTCGACCGACTCGCGTTCGCCGCGCGAGATCTCGTCGAGGTCGTCCTCCATTTCCGCGGTGAAATCGGTCTCGACGAAGTCGCCGAAATGGTCGCGCAGCAGCTTGGTCACGGCAAACGCCGTGAAGCTTGGCACCAGCGCCTTCCCCTGCCGAAACACGTAACCCCGACGGACGATCGTTGCAATCGTCGGAGCGTAGGTTGACGGCCGGCCGATGCCGAGGCGTTCCAGTTCCTTGATGAGCGACGCCTCGGTGAACCGTGCCGGCGGCGCCGTCTCGTGTCGCTTCGGCTCGGTATCGAGCAACGCGATCGCCGTGCGACCGTCGCGATCAATCCGATCCCCCACCGCGCACTGCGGCAGGATGGTTTCCTGCTCTTCGAGCTCCGCCGCGGGATCGTCGCTGCCCTCGACGTACGCGCGCCGGAAGCCGGCAAACTCGATCGCCTTGCCGCTCGCGGTAAGAACCGCCACATCGCCACCGGGGCCGTCCGCCGAAATCTCGAGCGTGGTGCGCAGCACACGGGCGTCCACCATCTGCGAGGCCATCGTGCGCTTCCAGATCAACTCGTAGACCTTCAGGTCGTCGCTCTCGAGAACCCGTTCGAGCCGGCTTGGCGCCAGCCTGAAATCGGTCGGGCGAATGGCTTCGTGGGCTTCCTGTGCGTTCTTGACGCGCGTCTGGTACCGTCGCGGGCTGTCGTAATACTCCGCGCCGAACATCTCGCGGATCACGCGCGCCGATTCCTGCAGCGCCTTGTCGGAGAGCGTCGTCGAGTCGGTGCGGTGGTAGGTGATCAACCCCTCCATCTCACCGTTGCCGGTTTCAACGCCCTGAAACAGCCGCTGCGCGACCTGCATCGTCCGTTCGGTGGAGAACCCGAGCTTGCGGCTCGCCTCCTGCGTCAATGTGGATGTCGTGAACGGCGGCGCCGGCCGCTCAACGCCGGGCTTCTGCTCGACGCTCGTGATCGTCCACGGAACGCTCGCGCGGATCGCTTCGACAAGCGTGCCAGCGGCAGCTTCATCGAGCAGGCGCACATTCTGATTCTTCAGCTCCCCGGTTTTCGGATCGAAGTCCTTGCCCGACGCAATGCGCTGATTGTTCACACGCGCCAGCGTCGCGATGAACTCGCGTCCCTCGCCTTTCAGCCGGGCTTCGAGATCCCAGTACACCGAGGTATTGAACGCGCGCCGTTCTTCTTCGCGCTCAACGATCAAGCGCACCGCGACGCTCTGCACGCGCCCGGCGCTCAACCCGGTCTGCACCTTCTTCCAGAGGACCGGCGACAGCGTGTAGCCGTACAGGCGATCGAGAATGCGCCGGCTTTCCTGGGCCCTGACGAGATCCTCGTTGACCGCGCTCGGATGTTCGAGCGCTTCCCTCACGGCGTCCTCGGTAATCTCGTGAAAGACGATGCGGTGGACCGGAATCTTCGGCTTGAGCACTTGGGTGAGGTGCCAGCTGATCGCCTCGCCTTCGCGGTCGGGGTCGGTCGCAAGCAGCAGTTCCGACGCCTCCTTGACCGCCAACTTCAGATGTGCCACCTGCTTCTTCTTGTCGTTGGGTACGACGTAGTAAGGGGTGAAGTCGCTTTCGACGTCCACACCGAGCCGGCCCCACTCCTTCTCCTTGATCTCCTTGGGAACCTCCGCGGCGGACTCGGGCAGATCGCGGATATGGCCGTAGCTCGCTTCGACGCGGTACTTCGCGCCGAGGAAGCGCCCCAGCGTCTTCGCCTTCGCAGGCGACTCCACGATTACGAGTGGCTTTGCCATCTAGTGGACGGTTCGGACTGATTGGGCTCGATTCACAACAAGCCACCAACTCGGTTACGCGGCCGCGACAACGGCGCGGCCGTCACGATTACCGGAGTTACGCCCCCGGTAATTGCATTTCACACTAGCACGTTCATTACGAGCGCATGAAACGGCCACCGCCGACTCTGCGCACCCGACCCTGCAGTTCGAGGTCGATCAGACGCGACAGTAACTTCGCGCTTTCAAGGCCTGAGAGCACACTTAGATCGTCCACGTCGTAGAGCTGTCCGACTTCCATTCGGCGAAGTACGGGATCTACGGAAACAGCTGACGGTCTGGCACTTACCTCGCTTCTGGACGCGGCCGATCCTGCCGACAGCGGCCAGAGCTCATCTACGATATCGTCCGCACACTCGACAATCTTTGCTCCGTCGCGAATGAGGGCGTGCGCGCCCCGGCTCCGGCCACTGAGCACATTGCCCGGCACCGCCATCACTTCACGACCCTGTTCGAGCGCGCAGGCGGCGGTAATCAACGAGCCGGACTTCTCGGTGGCCTCGATTACCACGACCGCGCGCGACAGTCCGCTGATCAAACGGTTGCGCTGCGGAAAGTGATGCTGGAGCGGCGGCATACCCGGCGGGTACTCGCTGATGACGACGCCAAGCGCCGCGATCTCTACGGCGAGCGATGCGTGTTCGGGCGGGTAGATGCGATCGACGCCCGAACCGAGCACGGCGGCCGTGCGGCCGGTCTGGATCGCGCCGCGATGCGCTGATGAGTCGACGCCGCGCGCGAGCCCGCTGACAACCGTGATGCCGCGCGACGCGAGGTCCGCCGCGATGCGGCTTGCGGTTTCGATGGCGACAGCGGATGCGGCGCGCGAGCCGACAATCGCGACTGCCACCTCGTCAAGGGCCTCAAGCCGCCCGTGATACCAGAGCGCGGGCGGAAGGTCTGTCAGCGTCAGGAGCGATGCGGGAAATGCGGGCTCGTTCCACGCGATGACTCCGATCCCGCGCGTCCGCGCCTCCGCGCGAACTGTCTGCGCGCGCGATCTCAATGAATGCGCGAGTTCGAGCAGATTGAGATCGTCGGCGCGCAACCGATCGCCGAGACCGACGCGAGGAAGATCAGCTGCGGAAGCGAAGGAAAGAGCGACGGCGTCGTCGGGCGTCATGGCGCACCTCGAATTGCACCGTGCACCCGACCTCAACGGGATTATATCGCGTCAGTTCCAGCACACGTGATGCGAAACTGTGGACAGGGATTGAAAGTACGAGGACGGTCTCCACGGAAATGTCTGCTTAAACGTGGCTTTTTCCGTCGCGTGCCGTGGCACATGGCTTGCTCATCCGGACTAAGCTATTGAGAGTCAAAGCGCTTGCGCCCCGCGTGAGCGGTGGCTATAGTGAGGCACTTCGGCATGCGCATTCGGTTACTGACCGCGTTTTTCCTTCTGAGCGCCGCCGCGGCGCCATTGGCGGCAGATGCGCGATCGGATGCGAAGAAACAGGTCGAGTTCGGTATCGCTGTCGCGCAGCGAGGCCTCTGGCGCGAAGCGATTTACCGGTGGCAGCGCGCCTCCCAGATCGACCCGAAATATGCCGAGGCGCTGAACAATCTCGCCATTGCGTACGAGCACGAAGGCGACCTGGAAAAGGCACGAGTGGCGTATGAAAGGGCGTTGGAGCTCGAACCGAATAACGCGCTGATCAAACAGAACTACGAGCTCTTCAAGGAAATAAATGACCGGACGACTCGCAAGGATAGTCAGGACGCCCCGGACCCGGATACTCAGTAGCCTCGCGGCAATCCTGCTGATTGCCGGCTGCACGAACTACTACGAGATTCCGATTGAGACGCCTATCAAGCCGAAGCTCGACGTGTCGGCGTTCCAGCGCGTGCTGGTCGCCGGATTTCTTGCCGGCGGGACCGACGATGTCGATGGAAACCTGGAGACGACCCGCCTGCTGCGCAGCCAGCTGCGCACCAAGTCCGAGCTGCGCGTCATCGACACCGACGTCCTTCCGTTGATGGAAGTGGCGGCCGAGGATGCCGCCCCCGAGGCGAACACCGAGTCGAGCAAGATCGAAGCTGCCTCCGAGGGGAAGCCGGAGTCGAAGGCTGAGCCCAGGGGTGAGGCGCCGCAACAGGCGACGTCAGAAAAAGCAGCCCCGATCAAGGCTGCCAAGGACCTCGAGCCGTACGAGCACGTCTTCGCCGACGTGGAGTACTGGAAGAAGATCGGCGAGGAATATCAGAATCCGCTGATCGTGACGGGAACCGTCATGTTCACCCCGCACGCGCGCTCCGGCATCGTTCAGCGTGAGGAAGAAGTGTACGACTCGTTCGGTCGCCGGCGCGTGGTGCCGGTCCGGACCTACATGGAACGGAAAGGTTACATCCTGCAGCCGAAGTTCATCTTCATCGATGGCCGCACGGGGACCGTCATGCACTCGGAAAACTTCCGCGAAGAGATCCTGTACAACGCCAATCAAAGTACCCCGGCGCTCTCGTCCTACTTCGAGCTGATGGATCGGCTTATCCCGAGCTTCCTGAGCACGCTCAGCAGCCAAAAAATCAAGGGAACGCGCGTCCTTCTCCAGTAATCCAGGCGGACCTGAAGGTCCGTCTCCACGGCCGGCGGGCCTTGTCAGGCCAGCCGCCAGCCTGTTAAGCTAAGTCCTTTGCGCCAGTCCCGCTTGGCCGGCCATACCATCACAGCTGAGGGAACGACCGTGTACGCGATCATTCAGACCCGTGGCCGCCAGGTAAAGGTTTCGCCAGGCGCCATCATCGAAGTCGACGGCACCCCCGGCGAGGTCGGCTCCGAGTTCACGTGTGAGCAGGTGCTGCTCGTCGAGAAGGATGCAGGCGACATCGTCGCAGGCGCGCCGTTCGTCGCCAACGCGAAGGTGATTGGCGTGGTCGACGGTGAGTCGCGGGGCCCGAAACTGCGCGTGTTCAAGAAGAAGCGCCGCAAGGGGTTCCGCAAGACACGCGGCCATCGCAGCATCTTCACACGCGTGCGGATCACGGATATACAAGTTTAGGCGGACCTGAAGGTCCGCCTCTACGATGAACGTAGCGCGGGTCTTCTACGATGAACGTAGCGCGGGTCTTCTGCGATGAACGTAGCGCCGGGTCTTCGATGAACGTAGCGCCGGGTCTTCAGACCCGGCGAGCAGGACATAGACATGGCTCATAAAAAGGGACAGGGCAGCTCACGCAACGGCCGCGACAGCAACTCGCAGCGTCTTGGAGTCAAGCGCCACGACGGCGTGCTCGTCACCGGCGGCTCGATCCTCGTCCGCCAGAAGGGACGCCGCTTCGAGCCGGGACTGAATGTCGGACTCGGTAAGGACCACACCCTGTTCGCGAAAGTTGGCGGCAAGGTGCGCTTCGAGGACCACGGCCAGCACGGCCGTCGTATCTCCGTCATTCCAGTCGAGTAGTTCGCCAGCAGATTTACGGTGTCGAGGCGGGTCTCTTAGACCCGCCCTCGCCAATCCCGACAACCCCTATACTGATCACAGAATGTTCGTCGACGAGGTGGACATCCACGTCACCGCCGGCGATGGCGGCCGCGGTTGTCTGAGTTTCCGCCGCGAGAAGTTCGTTCCGCGCGGCGGCCCTGATGGCGGCGACGGCGGCACGGGCGGATCCGTCTTCATCGTCGCCACTCTTACCAAGAACACGCTGATCGATTTCCGCTTTCATCCCGAATTCGAGGCGAAGGGCGGACATCACGGACAGGGCGCAAACAAAACGGGCCAGACCGCGCACGATCTCGAGATTCCCGTGCCGATCGGCACGCTCGTCTTCCAGAAGGATCCGGCGTCAGGCGAGGTGACGCCGATGGCGGACCTGACCGAGGAAGGCCAGCGCGTGCTCGTGGCGAAAGGCGGCCGCGGCGGACGCGGCAACGCACGATTCGTCTCCTCGACGAACCGCGCGCCGCGGCGCACCGAGCCGGGCGTGACCGGCGAGGAACGGTTCCTCCGTCTCCAGCTGAAGCTGATCGCGGACGTCGGCATCGTCGGGTTCCCGAACGCCGGCAAGTCCACGCTGATCTCACGCATCTCGGCAGCACGCCCGAAAATCGCCGACTACCCCTTCACCACGCTTTCTCCCAACCTGGGCGTCGTCCGGCTCGGCGACGATCGCAGTTTCGTGGCCGCCGACGTGCCAGGTTTGATCGAGGGCGCGCACACCGGTCACGGCCTGGGACATCAGTTCCTGCGCCACATCGAGCGGACCAAGGTCCTCGTGCACCTCGTGGACGTCTCCGGCGCGTCGGGCCGCGACCCGGTGCAGGACTTCGACACGATCCTGGAGGAGCTGCGCCTCTTCGATGCCAAGGTGGCGGCGAAGCCGCAGCTCGTGGCGGCGACCAAGATGGACGCGGTTGACGATCCGTCGCGCGTCGAAGCGCTCGAACACCACGTCCGAGCACTGGACCTGCCGTTCTTCCGGATCTCGGCGGTGGCGGGCACCGGGCTCGACGACCTGCTTGAAGCAGCGTGGCGTCAGATTGTCGCCGTCCGCGCCGTGCCGCCCCCGGCTGCGGAACAACCCGACGACGACTGGCTCGTGGCGGCGAAGCGGACCCCGCGCGACGCATGAGGCGCGCGCGGCGTCTCGGCATTTTCGGCGGCACTTTTGATCCGATTCATCTCGGCCATCTCGACGCGGGCGACGCGGCGTGCACCGCGTTGTCGCTCGATACAATCCTGCTGATTCCCACCCACGACCCGCCGCACCGGCCCATCGATCCGCGCGCCTCGGTGTACCACCGCTTCGCACTCGTGTCGCTGGCGGTTGCAGAGCGCAGTGCCTATCGCGTCTCGGACATGGAGCTTGTGCGACAGGGACCGTCATACACCGCGGACACGTTGCGTTCGCTCCACGCGGAGGGCTGGCGCGCATCGCAGCTTTTCTTCATTCTGGGCACCGATGCATTTGCGGAAATTGCTGCGTGGTACGGCTTCCCTTCCTTCCTCGACCTCGCGCACTTCGTGGTCATCGCCAGGCCCCGCACGACGATCGAGACCGCGGTCGCCCGCACGCCGCAGCTACGCGCGCGCATGTGCGGCGCGCCGTACGGCGAAAGCGTTGCCGATGGGCCCACTCGCATTTTCCTCGTGGAAGCGCAGACGCACGATGTCTCCTCCACAGCAATTCGAGAGCGGATCGTCGCGGCCCTGCCGATTGACGATCTCGTTCCCGCACCCGTCGCACGGCATATCCTCAAACACCACTTGTATGGAGCGGTAGACGACTTGCATGGCGAAAAGTAGCGGCTTGAAAACGAAGAGCGTCGCGACGACGGCTGCGACGAGGAAGAAAACACCGCCGAAGTTTCCGAAAAGCGTGGCGGGCGCGGTGCGCGCGACGCTCGACAAGAAGGCGATCGATGTCGTGGTGCTTGACCTGCGGAAGGCGAGCGGCTTCACCGACTTCTTCGTGATCTGCACCGGCACGAACCCGCGCCAGATCAATGCGATTGCCGACGGGGTGCAGGAGACGCTGAGGGCCGAGTTCGGCGAGCGACCACATCTGGCCGAGGGCATCGAGAAATCGCAGTGGATCCTTCTCGACTACTTCAACTTCGTCGTGCACGTGTTCAGCCGCGAGTGCCGCGCTTTCTACGAGCTCGAGCGGCTCTGGGGCAGCGCCGAGCGCTACGAATTCTCCGACGAGGAGTAGACGCCTTCGTGGCCGCCGCGCTCGCGCCATCGTGCGCGGCGTGCGGCCATCCTCTTGACGCGCCGTCACGCGGCTGCGTCTGCCCGCTCTGCTGGGGCGCCGTCAGCCGCCTGCCTCCTCCGCCATGGACCGACGCCGAGATCACGGTCGGCGCAGCCGGAGGGCACTACGAAGGGGCGCTGCGCGACATCATCCACGCGTACAAGTACGAAGGACGGCGGTCACTGGCGCCGCCGCTGGGAAGGCTGATGCGCGAGGCGGGCGCGGCCCTGCTCGAGGATGCCGATTGCGTCGTTCCGGTGCCGCTCCACCCATGGCGCCGCCTGAGGCGCGGCTTCAACCAGGCGGCAGATCTCGCGAGCGCGCTGGATCGGCCGGTCGTGCATGCCCTGTGGCGGGTCCGGTCCACGCCGCCCCAAATGGCGTTGCCGGCACGGTCCCGGCGCGTCAACGTTCACAACGCGTTCGTCCTCTCTCCGTGTATCTCGCCGCTCGATCGCCGCATCGTCGTTCTCGTTGACGATGTGCGGACGACCGGGGCGACGCTCAATGCGTGCGCGAGAGTATTGAAGGCGGCCGGCGCGCGTGAGGTTCGCGCGTTGACGGTTGCAACCGTTGACGCTTGAATGTGGGCGGCACCGCGAGAATCAGCGTCGCTTCGTGCGTTCGTTCTGCGCGATTCGCGCCTTCACCAGCTTTTTCACAAGAGACGCGGACAGAGGCTTATCCGACGGGAATCGGATCGTGCCCTTTGATGTCGTGAAACCCTCGAGCTCGTCTTTGAACGCCGCGATCACCGCCGGACCAGGGAATACACTGCAATGGTTCGTAAAAGCGGCGAACCCCAGAAGCAACCCCTTGTACTTGAACATCGGCATCCCATAGCTGATGGATTCCGTGGCCTCTAGCGGCGCGGCGGACCGAATCGCCGCCCGAACCTTGCTCAAAGTGCCGCGAGCGGGTTCCGGCACGCGGGCAAGGTATTCGTCCACGTTCTTCGGAGTGACGTTTTTTTTCATGCGACCGTTTTCTCCTTCAGCCATTCGTCGAACGACGGACACGTGAATCGACACCCGGTCGAACGTCACTTGGAGACGTTGGCCTAAAGGCGCGTACACACCTCGGCGAAGACGTCCGCTGCAACCGCGTCTCGACCGCGGGACGCGTCGAGCCGCACCCATCCCGCCTGCGCCTGGCGAAGATAGCTGTCGCGGACCCGCGCGAGCAACGCCAGATCGCGCTCGTACTTGTCACGATCCTCGGTCTTGCGCCGAGCCGAAACGTCGGGCGGAATGTCGAGCAGGAATGTGATGTCGGGCTGCGGCAGGTACTTCTGTATCTCGGTCAGCCAGGCGGCGTCGAGGCCATGGGCCTCGCCGTAGGCCACGCTGGACGCCAGATACCGGTCGCAGACGAGAATCGTCCCCGCCTCCTTCTCACGGACGATCTCAGCCTTCCACTCGTAGCGGTTTGCTACGTAAAGCAGCTGCATGACGTCCGGACCGTAGTCGCGCTCGCCGCGGAGCCCGCGGGCGATCTCGGTGCCGATCGCGGTCTGATAGTCGGGAAACGAGAGCAGGCGCACAGGCCGGCCACCGGACGTCAACCGATCGCGCAGCAGCTCGGCTTGCGTCTGCTTGCCGCTCTGGTCGAGCCCCTCGAACGCGATCAGTAGTCCCCCGCTAGCTTTCAAGGGCGAGCACGTCCTCGAGCGTCTGGCGGCGGCGAATCACCGACCATTTGCCTTCGTCCACCAGCACTTCGGCCGGCAACAGGTGGCGGTTGTAGTTCGATCCCATCACCGATCCATAGGCGCCGGCGTCGAGCAGCGCAACGAGATCGTCGACCTCGAGCGGGGGCAACATGCGATCGCGAGCGAAGACGTCGCTGCTCTCGCAAATCGGTCCGACCACGTCCCAGGGCGTCTCGGCACCCTGTCGCGGTGCAACCGGTACGATGCGATGGAAGGATCCGTAGAGCGCCGGCCGAATCAGCTCGCCCATGCCCGCATCGAGCACGGCGAACGTGCGTCCATCTGGAAAGCTCTTGGTATCGACGACTCGCGCGACAAGGGCGCCCGAGTAGCCGACAACCGCGCGGCCCGGCTCCAGCACTACCGGCAGCCCGATGCGGCGCAGTTCTGGAAGGACGGCGCCTGCGTAGTCGGCCGGATTGATGATGGGCCGCCCCTCGTACGCGATGCCAAGTCCGCCGCCGAGGTCGACATGCTCCAGACTGAACCCATCATCGCGCAGGTCCAGCGCAAGCGAGACGAGCGACTCCGCGGCACGGCGAAGCGGTTCGAGCGTCGTGATCTGCGAACCAATGTGGATGTGAACGCCGACAAACCGCAGGCCCTCCATGGTGCGGCGCTCACGATAAATGGTGCGCGCTTCCTGCAGCGGCACGCCGAACTTGTTCGTCTTCAGGCCGGTCGAAATGCTGGGATGGCTCTTGGCGTCGATGTCCGGGTTCACGCGCACCGCCACGCGGGCGACGCGTCCCTGCGTCCGCGCAACCGCGGCAATCCGATCGAGCTCACCCGCCGATTCGGCGTTGATAGTGCCGACGTCTTCCGCGATCGCGTACTCGAGCTCGTCGCGCGTCTTCCCCACACCGGTAAACACGATGTCGTCCGGCGCGAAGCCGGCGCGCTGCGCCACGCGGATTTCGCCGCCGGAGTTCGCGTCGGCGCGGCTGCCGAGCGATCGCAGGAGGCGCACGACCGCGAGCGTCGAGTTCGCCTTCAGCGCGTAGTGAATCGCGTGGGGGTAGGACCCGAACGCGTCGTCAATTGCGCGATACGCGTCGCGGATCGCATGCGCACTGTAGATGTACGTCGGCGTGCCCGCGTGGTCGACGATCGATTGAATGCTGACGCCGTCGCAGGCAAGACCCTGATCCGAGGGTTGAAACGGTTGGTACACGAGCGAATCGCATGTTATCATGCGCGCATTCCCGCCATCGACGCTTCGCACGCCACGGATGGCTTCTGACGCCGCATCTCCGCCGCAGGAGATCGATCCTCTCATTGAGCGGTGTCTGAGCGGCGATCAGGCCGCATGGGAACACATCGTTCGCCTCTATCGGCGCAAGGTGTTCAACATCGCGTACAAGTTCGTCGGCCGGCACGAAGAAGCCGAAGACCTCACCCAGGACGTATTCCTCAAGGTGTTCAAGTCGCTGCGGACCTTCGATCGCCGCGCAAATTTCTCGACGTGGCTGATCAGCGTGAGCCGTAATCTCTGCATCGATCACTATCGGAGCGTCCGCCGCGAGCGCGAGCTCGTGAACCACGACGTCGACGTCGTCACGCTCGCGCGTCCGACCGGCGGCGACACGCCGCAGGCGATGCTCGAGCGTCGCGACCGCGTCGCGATGCTGCGCACCGCCCTCGACAAGCTGACCCCGTCGCTGCGCGCCGCGATCATGCTGCGCGACATCCAGGAGCTGAGCTACCAGGAGATCGCGGAACGGCTCGGGGTACCCGAGGGTACGGTCAAGTCCCGCATCAATCGAGGCCGGACGGAGCTTGCACGCCAGATCGCACGGCTGCGCGAGCGTCAGGACAACGTCACCAGAACCGGAGTTTCAGGATGAATCTGACCACCGACCACTCGCAGGGTGTCGCCATCGTCCGCATCCAGGAGAGCAGGCTGATGTACCCGTTGCTTTCCGAATTCGCGAATACGATCACGTCCCTCATCGGCAGCGGCGAGCGCAAGGTGCTGCTCGATCTCTCGACCGTCACCTACGTCGACAGCGCCACGATCGGCTGCCTGATGGATCTGTACCGGCAGGCGACCACGGCCGGCGGCGTCCTCAAGCTGGCCGGCGTCCAGAAGCGCGTCGAGACAATGCTGACGATGACCGGGGCGCAGAACTTCCTCGAGATTCACGCCGACGAGCCGTCGGCCATGAAGAGCTTCGGAGCATAGCCATGCGAACCATCCGCACGACCACCGGCGCATCGGTCTCGCTCGACGGTGACCTGCTCGCGATCATGGAGATCCTGTACCGCGAGGTGACCGCCCGGCGGGAGCTCGATCGCTCCTTCGAGGACATGATGGGCGAGATCACGCATCTCATCGACCAGATGGACGACGCAGAGCGGCGCGCCTATCTCGTCGAGAGCCTGTTCCTCAACACGGTCCGCTACGAGAACGACAAGCTCGAGGCGTACATGAAGAAGATTTCGAAATAAAAAGGGCCGCGATGATCGATCGCGGCCCTGACGCGTTGGAGGTTTTCCGGAACACCACGCTCTGGTGGTTTCGACTTTCTAATTGATTGCGCGCGCGCCCTCCCTGAGAGGCTGCGCAATCGGCACGTGGGCTGTGACCGAGTCGCTCGGCACTTCAACCAGCGTCCACGCATCACGTTCCTGCAGGACCATCGCGGCAAACTCGGTGTGGAGCGCGTGCCCGCCGCGGTGCGCCACCAGGTGGCCGATGATCGGGTGGCCGACGAGCGCCATATCGCCGATCACGTCCAGAATCTTGTGCCGCACGAACTCGTCGTCGAACCGCAGCGCGTTGTTCAGCACGCCGGTGTCGCCGATGACGATCGCGTTCTCGAGCGAGCCGCCGAGCGCAAGCCCATGCTGGCGGAGCATCTCGACTTCCTTCAAAAAGCCGAAGGTGCGTGCCGGCGCGATCTCGTCGATGAATGTCTCTTCGCTCAAGCGAATCGTCCGGGACTGATGCCTCAGCAGCGGATGATCGAACGCGATGCTGTAGGTCACCTTGAAGTGGTCGGAAGGATAGAGCGCGATGCGCTTGTCGCCGCGCGTCAGCGAGAGCGGGCGAAGCACCTTCAGGTACCGCCGCGCCGCGGGAAGCGGCTTGATGCCGGCTTCCTGAATCAGGTAGATGAACGGCGCCGCACTGCCGTCCATGATCGGCACTTCCGGTGAATTCAACTCGACGATGACGTTGTCGACGCCGAGGCTGACGAGCGCCGCCAGCAGATGTTCAACCGTGTTGACGTTGACCGCATCGCGCGTGAGGCCCGTCGCGTGGTTGATGCCGCCGACATGTCCGACGCTCGCGGGCACTTCCAGGCCGCCGAGATCGGAACGGCGGAAACGGATGCCGAAGTCGGAGGGGGCCGGCTTGAGGGACAACCGGACCTTGTTACCGGAATGGAGGCCAATCCCGGCGCACGAGATAGGTCGACGAAGCGTCCGTTGTGCGTTCATTAGTAGTTTTGGGCCGTCTGCGAGGAGTGCCTGCTACCTTAGCAATCAGAGTGCCCACACGTGTCTTTCGAATGAGACCCTCCTAACCTGCAGTGGAATCGGTGGTTCACAGCTAATCGCGCGGACGTGTCGGATCGACTTGTCAAGAACTGTGGCTCTTCAGCCACAACTATCTATGCGAGGGTTGTGGCGAGTTTAACACACCAGATCATTGGAAAAACTGCGACTTACGGCTAGGCGGCGGTCCCGAGCAGCGGCTGGAGGTACTTGCCGGTCACGGATTTCGGGTTCGCGGCAACCTCTTCGGGTGTGCCGCTCGCGATCACCCGGCCGCCCGCCGCTCCCCCTTCAGGGCCGAGGTCGATCAGGTAGTCCGCGCAGCGAATCACGTCAAGGTTGTGTTCGATGACCACCACAGTATTGCCCTGGTCGACCAGCTTATTGAGCACGTCGAGCAGCTTGCGCGTGTCCTCGAAGTGCAACCCCGTGGTCGGCTCATCCAGGATGTACAGGGTGCGCCCGGTGCTGCGTCGCGAGAGCTCCCGCGAGAGCTTCACGCGCTGCGCCTCGCCGCCACTCAGCGTTGTCGCTGATTGCCCCAGCTCGATATAGCCCAGCCCCACGTCCTGCAGCGTGCGCAACTTGTTGGCGATCGGCGGAAAATTCTCCAGCAGCGGCAAGGCCTGGTCCACGGTCAGGTCGAGCACCTCGGCTATCGATTTACCGCGGTAACGAATCTCCAGCGTCTCGCGATTGTAGCGGCGTCCCTTGCACTGCTCGCACGTGACGTACACGTCGGGCAGGAAGTGCATCTCGATCGCAATGACGCCGTCGCCCTGGCACGCCTCGCAGCGCCCGCCTTTCACGTTGAACGAGAAGCGCCCGGGCTTGAAGCCACGCGCCTTCGCATCGGGCATCATCGCGAACAGCTCGCGGATGAAGGTGAACATGCCGGTGTAGGTCGCTGGATTCGAACGCGGCGTCCGACCGATCGGCGACTGATCGATCTCGATAACCTTGTCGATCAGCTCGATGCCATCGATTCGATCATGCAGGCCTGCATCTGCGGCCGCTTTGTACAAGGTGTGCGCGAGCGAGCGATAGAGGATGTCGTTGACGAGGGTGGATTTCCCGGACCCGCTGACGCCCGTGACCGCCGTCAGCGTGCCAAGCGGGATCGTCACGTCCACGTTCTTCAGGTTGTTGGCGCGGGCGCCGCGGATGACGATCTCGCCTTTGAGCGCCGGCCTGCGCGACGCCGGCGTGGCGATCGCGCGTTCGCCGCGCAGGTAGGCGCCGGTCAGCGAGCCATTGCCGTTCTTCAACAGGTCCGCGGGGAGGCCCTGGAAGATCACCTCTCCACCATGTTCGCCTGCGCCCGGTCCAAGATCCACCACCCAGTCCGCCATCCGGATCGTCTCTTCGTCATGCTCGACAACGACTACGGTGTTGCCGAGATCTCGAAGGCGCGCGAGCGTCGACAGGAGCTTCCGGTTGTCGCGTTGATGCAGGCCGATCGACGGCTCATCGAGCACGTACAGCACGCCCGTCAGGTTCGCGCCGATCTGTGTCGCCAGACGGATGCGCTGCCCTTCCCCGCCCGACAGCGTTGCCGCGCTGCGGTTGAGCGTGAGGTAGCCGACGCCGACGTCATGCAGAAACGTGAGGCGTTCGCGAATTTCACGAACCACGCGCGCAGCAATCAGCCCCTCGCGCTCGGTCAACTCGAACGCCTTGAAGACCTCGAGCGCTTCGCTGATCGGCAGGTTGACGTAGTCGGCGATCCCGCGGTCCTTGACGTGCACGGCAAGGCTCTCGAGCTTCAGCCGCTGCCCCTTGCACTGCGGACACTCGCGCAGTGTGCGGAACGGCTCGAGGTCCTCCTGCACAGCCCACGAGCCCTCCTCGTAGCGCCGACGCAGGTTCGGAATCACACCTTCGAAGCCTTTTCCAAACGGATCGGCGCCGCGGCTCGCGCTGCTTCGGCGAGGCTTGGGCATCTCGAATTCTTCGTCCGCCTCTTCGTCCTCGTCGTCCGCTGGTTGTGTCGGCTTCGTGGCCACCTTTGCGACCCTCGCACCCGCCGGCGGACCGTAGAGAATCACGTCGCGATGCTTCTTCGGGAGCTTCGAGAACGGTGCGTCTGGGTCAATGCCGAAGGTCTGCGCCAGCGTCATGATCGCCTCGCGAAGCAGCTTTCGATCGCCTCGCACCCACGGCGCAATCGCTCCGCCAAGCAGCGACTTCGATTCGTCCGGGACGATGAGTCGCGGGTCGAAGTCATACGTCGCGCCAAGCCCCTGGCAGTCGGGGCATGCGCCGTGAGGGGAGTTGAACGAGAATGCGCGCGGCGTCATCTCTGGCATCGAGATTCCGCAGGTCACGCAGGCCAGCGATCGCGAGAACAGCTGATCGCCGGTCTCGTACGAATTGATCACGACGATGTCGCCGGCCAGCGTGAGGGCCGTCTCGAGCGATTCCGACAGGCGGCGCTCGAGACCCGACCTCACGATGAGACGGTCGACGACGATGTCAATGTTGTGATTCCGGCGGCGATCGAGCTTGATGTCCTCGTCGAGCGAGCGAAACTGTCCGTCGATGCGCGCCTTCGTGAAGCCGCGCTGGCGGAGCGCCTGCAGCTCCTTTTTGAACTCACCTTTGCGGCCGCGGACCACCGGCGCGAGCACGTTGATGCGCGCGTCAGTGGGATAGAGCATCACCAAGTCGAGAATCCGCTCGAGCGACTGCGCCGAGATCTCGCGGCCGCAGTTGTAGCAGTGCGGTACGCCGATGTTGGCGAACAGCAGCCGCATGTAATCGTAGATCTCGGTGACCGTCCCGACGGTCGAGCGCGGGTTCGATCCGGTGGTCTTCTGCTCGATGGAAATCGCGGGCGAGAGGCCCTCGATCAGATCGACGTCGGGCTTCTCCATCTGCTCGAGAAACTGGCGGGCGTACGCCGACAGCGACTCGACATAGCGCCGCTGCCCCTCGGCGTAGATCGTGTCGAAGGCAAGCGACGACTTCCCGGAACCCGACAGGCCGGTGATGACGACCAGCTGATCGCGCGGGAGATCGACGTCGATATTCTTGAGGTTGTGAACGCGTGCACCGCGCACCGCGATCCAGTCGTGCCCCATACCTACTGCTGTGAATTTGACGGGCTTCAGAAACCTTCATTGTATCTGATAGGCGGGTCTCAAGACCCGCCTCTACGAGGCGAGATTATCGATAGGCGGGTCTAAAGACCCGCCTCTACGAGGCGAGAACTACACGGCGAGAAGTCGTAGAGGCGGACCTTCAGGTCCGCCTGTGTAACTTGGAATTCCGGTAGCCGAAGCTCGCATACAGCCCAGCTCCGACAACGAGCCAGATACCGAAGCGTTCCCACGCCTGGCGTGGCAGGCCGACCATCACAAAGAGGCACGCGGCGGCGCCCAGCGGCGCGACGACCCAGACGAACGGCACCTTGAACGGCCGCTCGCGTCCTGGCTCCTTGACCCGAAGGACGAGGACGCCAGTGCAAACGAGCGCAAAGGCGAAGAGCGTCCCGATGTTGGTGAGATCGTAGGTTTCCGCCGCGTCACCAACGAGCGATGCGAGCGCCACGACGATTCCGGTGAGCAGCGTGGTCGCATACGGGACACGGGTGCGTGCGTCGATACGGGCGGCCCATGCGGGCAACAGACCGTCACGCGCCATCGAAAAGAAAATGCGCGGCTGGCCGTACTGAAAGACGAGAAGCACTGCTGACATCGAAACGGCAGCGCCCAGCGCCACGATCCAGCCGGCCCCCGCGTAACCCGCAATCTGGAGTGCGCGGGCGAGCGGATCAGCCACGGCGAGCTGCGTGTAGGGCACCATCCCCGTGAGCACGGCGCCCACGATAACGTAGATGACCGTGCAAATCGCCAGACCGCCCAGGATCCCGATTGGCAGGTTCCGCTGCGGGTCGCGCGTCTCCTCCGCCGCGGTGGAGATCGCGTCGAACCCGATATAGGCGAAGAACACGATCGCCGCGCCCTGATGGATACCTCTGAAGCCGTTCGGCGCAAACGGACGGTAGTACTCCGGATGGATGTTCATCAGCCCCACCACGATGAACAGCCCGAGCGCGAGCAGCTTGATGACGACCATGATGTTGTTCGCGGTGGAGCTCTCGCGCGCGCCGCGCAGCAGCAGCCACGTAATCAGCATGACGATGCCGAAGGCGGGAACGTTCGCGAGGATCGGCAGGCCTGCCACGCGCGGAGCCGTTTCAATCAGGCTGTGCACCGCCGGATCCGAGCTGAGAAGGGCGGTGCGATAGCCGGTCGTCATCCAGATCGGGAGCTGCAGCCCGACGCCGCGCAGCAGCGTCGTGAAGTAATCACCCCACGAGATCGCGACCGCCACGTTGCCGACCGCGTACTCGAGGATGAGGTCCCACCCGATGATCCACGCCACCAGCTCGCCGAGCGTCGCGTACGTGTAGGCGTAGGCGCTGCCGGCCTGCGGGATCATCGCGGCAAGCTCCGCGTAGCAGAGCGCCGCGAGTGCGCACGCGGCGCCCAGCAGCAAGAACGAGAAGACGAGCGCGGGACCGGCGCCGTAGCGGATCACGGTGCCGTCCGGTCCGATCTGCCCCGCTGCGGCCGTGCCGATCGCGCCGAAAATGCCGGCGCCAATCACCGCGCCGATCGCCAACATGATCAGGTCGCCGGCGCCGAGCACGCGCCTCAGCGACTGGACCCCCTCGGGACCCGGCTGCAATTCTGCGATCGCCTTGCGTGCGAAGAGCTGCGACATGTGGTCGAAATTAAACCACGAACACCGAGACGGGCCACGGAGACACGGAGTCACGGAGGAAGAAAAGGATTCTCCGTTGTGCCTCTGTGGCTTGTGGGAGTAAGGCTCCTAGTCGAATCGATACGCGGTCTCGTTCGACGTCACGACGAGCTCACCGTTCGGCCCGAACGCGAGGCCGATCAGCGTGCCACCGGCGACGACCGGCGCGAAGGAGCCGTCGGCATTCAGGCGATGGAGGCCGCTCGATCCCGCCAGCGCGTCGACGACGTAGAGCAGACCGTCGGGGCCAAACGCGATCCCCTGCGGCCGCCCCAGTGACGAAGCAATAGTGGTGATCTGGCCGTGCCGATCGATACGGTAGATCGGATCGTAGGTGCCCAACGTCGGGGCCGTCACGTGGAGATCGCCGCTCGGGCTCATTGCAAGGTGAAACGCCGCGACGCTCGGCGGCAGTGACGCAAATGCCGTGGCACGACCATCGCGCACGCGAAAGATGGTTCCCGACCGATCGCCCACATACATCCATCCTTCGGCGTCGAACGCGATCCCGCACGCTACACCCAGGTCCGACGCCACCTGTTCAGGCGTCCCATCGCCGGCTATGCGATACACCGCGCCTTCGAACCGGCTCGAGACGTACAGCCGGCCGTCCGGCCCGAACGCCATCGATGTCGCGTTCACGATCCCCGAGGAGAACGGCTCTCGCGTGCCCGCTGGCGTGACACGGAAGATAGATACGGGCGCTTCCTGACCGCGCGACCCGCTATAGGTGACGAACAGATTGCCGTTGCGGTCGAAGGCCGGGTTGTCGACCTGGTGGAGCCCGGTGGCCCACGCCGCCCCAATCGAGACGTGCGCGAGGGTGAGGTCGCCGACACGGACCGCCGCGAGACCCCCGTCCATCTCGTCGGGGATCGTGATGACGAGCCGGCGGCTGGATGCGAACGAGATGCGGGCAGGGGCATCTCCGAGGAATACGTCGGAGAGACCGTCGACGGCAAAGCCGGAACCATGGAGCGTCACGCGGCCTCGCCCCACCGCGCGATCCGGCACAACGGAGGTCACGGCGGGCGTCGCAGGCATTCACGCCAGTCTATCGAGGATTCCTTAGAATTTGGAGCTTGGGATTTGGAGCTTGGGATTTGGGATTTAGGATTTCCGATCTCAGCTCTCGTCCAGTTCGAGATTCCAGTACAGGTAATCGCGCCAGCTTTCAGGGGCGTTGCGAAGACCTACGGTGATCCGGATTGCCGGCGCCGAGTCGGGCCTGCGCGGGTGCCGCTGCAGGCGCATGCCCGCCTCGGCCGGCGTGCGGCCACCCTTCTTCCGATTGCACGACACGCAGCACGTGACGATGTTCTCCCAGTCCTTTCGGCCGCCATGCGCCACCGGCACGACATGATCGAACGTCAGCTCCGACGTTGGGAACGAGTCGCTGCAGTACTGGCACGTGTGATTATCACGCGCGTAAATGTTCGCGCGCGAAAACGGCACGTAATCGAAGCGGCGTTTGATCTTGACGAAACGGAGGAGGCGGATGACGGAGGGCAGCTTGAAGCTGACGGACACCGCCCTAATCTCGCGGTCGTGGACCGCGATCACCTCCACTTTCCCCTGGCACCAGAGCGTAATCGCCTTCTGCCAGTGAACGACCTTCAGAGGCTCGTACGAGGCGTTGAGAAGGAGCGCTTGCTCCATATGCTCGTCAATGATGCCCGGAGAGCCGCAGGGGTGTCAAGAATCTACAGAGGCAAAAACCCAATTAACAAAAGGGGTTAGACCGTTACAATACTCACGTTGACAGGACTTGGACGCGCGCTTCTCGTTCTGATCGCCATCACCACCACCGCCGCCTGCGCCACCAGCGGCACGCCGCGTCCGCGGCCTTTCCCGGGCGCTCCAGTCCCGCCATCTTCGACACCGCCGCCTGCCGTGGGCGCACCCGTCGTTGTCCCAGCCGTTCCCGTAGCCCCTGATGCGATCGTGTCGACCGCGCTGACGCTGCGAGGCGTGCCGTACCGCAACGGCGGCAGCGATCCGTCGGGCTTTGATTGCAGCGGGTTGGTTCAATGGGTCTTCGCGCAGAGCGGGATCCGGATGCCGCGCGAAGTGCGCGATCAGTTTCAGACAGGGATGCAGATCGATTTACGCGACGTGCGGGCGGGCGACTTGCTGTTCTTCGAAACCGTCAGCGACGGCGCGTCGCACGTCGGCCTCGCCATCGGCGGCGAACAGTTCGTCCACGCCCCCAGCTCGCGCGGCGTCGTCCGCGTCGAGAAGTTCACCGCCACCTACTGGGCGACGCGGTTTGTGGGCGCCCGACGCGTCGAGTAGCCATGCAGCTCACAAAGACGCACGGAACCACAAAGCACACAAAGGTCACAAAGAAATAGAACACAAAGTAATGTCTTCACTTCGTGCTCTAACCTTCGAGTCCTTCGTGACCTTCGTGGTTGTGTACGTCTTTGTGGTCTTCGTGGCGACCGTCAGGCGGCGCAGAACTTGCCCTTGCGGATCAGCGTCCGCGAGGTCTTGGGAAGGAATTCTCGGATCACCAGGTCGTTCTCGGTGAAGCGCGTGGCAACCTTCAGCGCTTTCAGTGGATCGAGCCGGCAGTCGGCCGTCTCCGCCGCTGCCTCGGGCTGGGGGGTCAGCGCTTCCGTGTACCGCTGCGGATAGGACGGGAACGATCGGAAGGTCGTGCCGACCACGCCGCCGAAGCGCTCTTTCATCTCTTCGAAGCCGTACTGTAGGAAATCGTAGGTCTGCGGATCCGGCTTCGTCGCCAGGTACTGCTTCACCATCTCGACCACGTTCTCGAAGAACTGCTGCCCGTGGCAGTTGGCGGAGTAGGTTCCGTCGGCTCGCTCCATGCGGCGGATCCCGGGATGCGCCGGATCGATGTGATAGAGCTCGTGCACGATCGTGTCGAGCTTCGCGATCCAGTTCGGCTCGCCGGCATAGTGCACCGACTTGCGCGAACGCGACAGCTGCTGCTCGCAGAAGCGCGGGAGCGCGAACGAGATCATGTAGTCGATGGACTGCGTTCCGATCGAGACCTGCGGAGACTTCGTGACGAACCACTCCGATCGACGCGTCAGGCGGCCCGTCTTGCGATCACGCCAGAAGTAGTACCCGGGCTCGCTTGGCGGCAGGCAAATGCAGTGGCAGGTGGCATAGGCCCCTTCGGCGTGCGTGCGTCCTCCACGTGCGAAGACCAGCACCTTGCTCATATCGATGAACGACAGTGTCGGCACTCGCGACACCACGTCCTCCATGAGCAGCGAAATACGCTCGGTGTAATTGATCATCCCGTCGGCCGCGCAGGGACACCAAGAGCGAGCCCCGCGAGGTCTCCAGTCCGTTTCAGTTATTCGAGTAGAGAACGAGCCGCGCCTAATGTACGGTTTCGTTACGCAAACATCAAGCTGGAGTGCGCTCCGAGTGCACTCTTTCCCGACGTTCGATCCGTGATCTCGGCAGGTCTCGCCCCCGGCTGCACTCAGCCTTAAAACTTCTTTTCGTTCTGCGAGGACGGCCCCGGATCTAACGATGTCGGTGCGATATCCGAGGGAGACAGAGCGGGCGCTGGCTCTGCCGTATCCGGCTCCTCCTCTGACTCGGGTTCCGGCTCGGCCTGCAATTCCGTCGGCGGTTGCTCCTCAGAGGGAGCGCTGGGCGTGGGAGCGACCACGGGAACCGCGGCTGGCGGCGTGTACCCGCCCATACGCGAGCGGATGATCCGCTGCCGACGGAGCAGCCGCGTGTTGGGATGCGCAGGGCTGTAAACCCGCGGGTTGATGATCGCGCCTGCGAGCAGTGCCGCCTGGTCCGGACCGACCGATGCGGCAGAGCTTCCGAAATAGCTGCGCGCGGCCGCTTCGGCTCCCCAGATGCCGTCCCCCCACTCGATCACGTTCAGATAGATCTCGAAGATGCGCGCCTTCGACAGCGCCGCCTCGAGACGTCGGGCGATGATCAGTTCGCGCAGCTTCCGGAGCGGATCGCGAGAGGGAGACAGATAGAGATTCTTCGCCAGTTGCTGCGTGATCGTGCTGCCGCCACGGACCGCTTTCCCGCTCCCGATGTCGCTCTGGATAGAGATCTTCAACTGCTCCAGGTCAATGCCCTCGTGCTGCCAGAACGCATCGTCTTCGGCAACGAGCACCGCCCGTTTGAGGTTCTGCGAGATGCGGGAGTACGGGATCCAGATCTGGTAATGGCGGATCGGCTTGCCCGCCTGGGCGGCTTCCCGCTCGCGCACCTGCATGAAGGCCGTCTTCGTCGGATTTGTCCTGGCCATGGACCGAACGTCGGGCAGCGTCAGGTAGACGTAGGCGAGACACGCAAACGCGACGGCCGCGAGCGCGGCAATGACGCGGAGAGGACGCCGCTTGATGGTCAGCCTCCCACCGCGATCTTGATGCGCGTTCCGATCGGCGGCTGCGACGCAGGCTCGAAGCCGTTCATGATTGCGAGCGTCGAGGTCTTGATGATGTTGCCCGAACGCGCCGCGATCGACTGCCACGAGTCGCCTTGTCGGACGACGTAGATGTCGATGCGATTCGGATGGATGTTCTCGGCTTCCGCGGCGGAGATCGGCTTGAAGCTGCGGATGCTCGCGAGGAACGCAGCGTCGGACTGCTGGAACAGGGTCGGTGCGGTGAACCCAGCCACCATGTACACGTTGCCATTGTGCACGATGTGGGCGGCGCGCGTGGTCACGTTACCGAGACCTTCGAGCTGTCCCTGGTACATGCCGACGAACGCGTCGAGCCCGTTGATCGTCGTGCGGCTGCCGCTGACGACCCTGAATCCCGCGTTCTGCATCGAGCTCACGGCAATGTTTTCGATGTTGTTGCCGCGCGGCATCGGCACATCCTCGAGCAACAGGTAGACGTCGGCGCCCGGCGCCTTCGCAACCACCTGCTGGGGGCTGTTCTCGATGTCCCAGCCGGTCGGAAAGTCGATCCTGAACCGGAGCCCTGGATGGATGAACGAGGAAGCGCGAACGATCCCTTGTTCCGGATTGTCGCCGTAGATGATGCCGTCAACGGCGCGCAGCATCGCGTCGCGGTCGCGCACCAGGCCGGTGCGCCCCGCCGTGAGCTGCTGGACGGCCGGCTGGATCTCCTTGATGCGCGAAAGCGGATCGGGATGCGTCTCGAGCCAGTTCGGGACGCCGTGGCTCTGCCCGGATGCTTCGTCGAGACGCCCAAGCGTCGCGAGCATGTCGGGGACGCCTGCCGGATCCCAGTTGCCCGCTGCCGCGTACTTCGCGCCAAGCTGATCGGCCTGCAGCTCGAAGTCACGGCTGTATTTCAGGAAGAGGACGCCGAGCGCCTGCTCCGTGAGCTGGCCGAACGGACGGGCAGCCGGCACGAAGATGCCGAGGGCCACAAGACCGATGGTTCCACCGATGGACCGCGTGTACTGCTGCGCCGAGTGTCGCGCGGTGACGTGCCCGGTCTCGTGACCCAGGACGCCCGCGAGCTGCGCCTCGTCGTTGAGGAACGGCAGGATGCCGCGCGTCACGTAGATGTAGCCGCCCGGAAGCGCGAACGCGTTGACAGCCGGGCTGTCGACAACGGTGTAGTGCCAGGGGAGGTTCGGCCGCTCCGACAGCTTGGCCAGGCGCATCCCTATGCCACTGACGTATTCCTGGAGATTGGGATCGTTGTAAATCCCCATCTCCATCTTCACCTGCGCGTCGGCTTCCTGCCCCGCCGAGATTTCCTGCGCCTCGCTCATCAGCGAGATCTGGCGCTTGCCGGTGGCAGGATTCGTCGCGCACGCGACGAGTAAGGCGAGAACCGCGGACACTGCCGCGAGCGAGTTTCTAGTCATGTGCGGCGCGAACCCTTTGGGTTCGCAGAGCCTCAAACTCTGACCGGCAATACACCCAGCGCGTCGAGCTGACCTCGAATCGTCTCGACAATCTGCTTCGACGCCGGCCGGAGCGGCGGCCGAGGCATTCCGCCGGTAAAGCCAAGCAGATCCAG
>Ga0208185_1000087_pt1 | contig 57265 bp, 63 predicted proteins | sample EasRivMeERMLT700_FD_187532 | JGI IMG/M metagenome (GOLD analysis project Ga0208185, IMG submission 187532) | Soil microbial communities from meander-bound floodplain in the East River, Colorado, USA - East River MetaG ERMLT700 (SPAdes) (version 2) | ecosystem: Environmental > Terrestrial > Soil... | reverse complement strand
CATCTCGCCCGGGCCGATCTACGACGCGGAAGGGCGCGGCAAGGACTGGTGGCGCACCGCACGGGGCCTGTTCGCCGGCGGCTTCCGCGCCGGCGACCGGGTGATCAATACGTTCGCGTATCACTTCACGCCCGCGGGCTCGATGCTCGAGTCGGGCGCGGCCGCGCTCGGCTGCACCGTGATTCCCACCGGCACCGGGCAGACCGAGATGCAGGTCGCGGCGATCCGCGACCTCGAAGTGAACGCGTTCGTCGGCACGCCGTCTTTCCTCAAGCTGATCGTGGAAAAGGCCGACGAGCTGAAGGCGGACATCTCGAGCCTCCAGAAAGCGCACGTCGGCGCGGAGTACCTGCCGCCACAGCTCAGGAAAAGCCTGCGCGAGCGCGGCCTCCGCGTCTCTCAGACCTACGCCAGCGCCGACCTCGGGCTCATCGCCTACGAATCGCTCATGCCGGACGGCACGCTGACCGAAGGCATGATTCTCGATGAACGCCTGATCCTCGAGATCGTGCGCCCCGGCACGGGTGATCCGGTCGCCGCGGGAGAAGTCGGCGAGGTGGTGATCACCTCGTTCAACAAGGATTACCCGCTGATCCGCTTCGGCACCGGCGACCTGTCCGCCGTGCTGCCCGGCACGAGCCCCTGCGGGCGCACCAACGTGCGCATCAGGGGCTGGATGGGCCGCGCCGACCAGAGCACCAAGGTGCGCGCCATGTTCGTCACGCCGCGCCAGGTGAACGACATCGTGCGCCGCCATCCCGAGATCGCGCGCGCGCGGCTGGTGGTGGAAGGCGAGGCGGGTAACGACCGCATGACGCTGAAGTGCGAAGTCAATGAACGCCCCTCCGCCCTGACCGACGCGATCGTGGCCTCCATTCGCGACGTCACGAAGCTGCGCGGCGAGGTGGAGCTGGTGGCGCCTGGCATCCTGCCCAACGACGGCAAGGTCATCGAAGACCTGAGGAAGTACACCTAGATCTTGCGCACGGCACCCACGGGCAGATTGTCCACGCGGCGCATTTCGTCGTTTCGCAGCACCGCCTCGTCCTTGAGGAAGGCCTTGAGGAAATCGAGCGCATCCGCGCCCCAGAACACCTCGCCGTCGATCACGAAGCTGGGCACGCCGAACACGCCGCGCTTTGCCGCGTCGGCGGTCGCTTTGCGCAGGGTTTCCTTGGCTTCCGTGAGCTTGGCCTCGTCGACCCCAAATTCCTTGCACAGCGTGCGGACAATGGACTCGTCCAGGGCCTCTTCGCCCGTGGTCCAGAGCACGTTGAAAATGCGCTGCACGACGCGCGGGGTCGAGCCGGCCGCGATGGCGAGCCTGAGGTAGGGCAGCGGGTTGAACGGGTGATGGCCCGGGAAGCGGAAAGTGATGCCGAGGTCGCGCGCCCACCAGGTGCACCAGCGATACGTCCATTTGCGCTTCGCAGGTATCTCGGCCGGGCCCTTCTGTCCCCAATGCTCGAGCAGGCCGGCGAACAGGACCGGCTTATAGGAAATCTGTGCCGGCAGCTCGTCCAGGCGGTTGAAGCAAATATAGGAATACGGCGACACAAAGTCGAAGTACCAGTCAATGGAGGTAGCCATGGCGGTCAGGATCGAGAAGAAGGGAAAAGTATGGACAGTAATTCATTCGCGCGCCAAGGCTCGCAATGCGATGGATCCGGAGAGCGCGGATGCACTGGTTTCTGCCTTTGAAGCTTTTGACCAGGATGCCGATGCGGCGGTGGCGGTGCTCTGGGGCGAGGGCGGTGCGTTCTGCGCCGGCTGGGATCTCAAATATTGTGCCTCGTTGATCAAGGATCCGTCCGCTTTGCATGCCATTGACTATCCCCTGGAAGACAGGAAAGCCATTCCTCGCGGGCCGCTCGGACCGACGCGCCTGGAGCTCGACAAGCCGGTAATCGCCGCGGTCGCGGGACCTGCGGTCGCCGGCGGCTTTGAGCTTGCGCTCTGGTGCGACGTGCGCGTGATGGAGCAGTCGGCGTACTTCGGCGTGTATTGCCGCCGCTGGGGCGTGCCGCTGGTCGACGGCGGCACGGTGCGCCTGCCGCGCATCGTCGGAATGGGGCGCGCGCTCGAGATCATCCTCACCGGGCGCAAGGTGCCGGCCGACGAGGCGCTGCGCATCGGCGCCTGCGAGCACGTCGTGCCCGACGGCAAATCGCGCGAGTTCGCCGAGGCGATGGCGCACGAGATCGCCCGCTTCCCGCAGGCCTGCATGCGCGCCGACCGGCGCTCGGCCTACGCTCAGCAAGGCCTGGGGCTGCGCGAAGCGATGCGCAAGGAGTGGTACAACGGCATCCCGGCGTTCAAGGCGGAGGGGGCGGCGGGCGCCGCGCGGTTCTCGTCAGGCAAGGGGCGGCACGGCGATTTCAGGGATATCTAGGGCTTTCCTTCTTGCAGGCAACTGTTCCATCACCGTCGTTGTCTGTTGGTCGCTCATGCCGCTCCAGCGGGCGATCTCGTCGAGGGTGCGGCAGCAGCCGATGCACACGCCGCGCGCCGGGTCCATCTGGCAGACCTTGATGCAGGGAGATTTCAACGTTTTCTTTTCGCTGCGATTGCGCGGGCCGCTTTGGATGCAGGTTGTTTTTTGAGAATGCCGCAAATCCACTCGCCGATCTCCACCAGGCGCTCGAGGTCGACGCCGGTGCGCACGCCAAGGCCGTTCAGCATGTACACCACGTCCTCGGTCGCCACGTTGCCCGAGGCCCCGGCGGCATAGGGACAGCCGCCGAGCCCGGCGACCGACGCATCGAACGTCGCGACGCCCATTTCGAGCGAGGCGTAGATATTGGCGAGGGCCTGGCCGTAGGTGTCGTGGTAGTGGCCGGCGAGCTTTTCGAGCGGCACGCGCCGCGCGCACGCTTCGATCATCGCCTTCGTCTTCCCAGGCGTGCCGGTGCCGATCGTGTCGCCGAGCGACACTTCGTAGCACCCCATCTCGTAGAGCGCGCTTGCGACTGCTGCGACGCGGTCCGGCTTGATCTCGCCTTCGTACGGACAGCCGAGGACGCAGGAGACGTAGCCGCGCACTTTAATGCCGTGTTTTTTAGCTTCGGAAGCTACGGGGCGAAAGCGCTCGAGGGACTCTGCAATGGAGCAATTGATGTTCTTCCTGGAAAAAGCCTCGGACGCGGCGCCGAAGATCGCCACCTCGGTCGCGCCGGCGGCGCGCGCCGCTTCGAATCCCTTGAGATTGGGCGTGAGCACCGGGTAGGAGACGCCGGGCTTGCGCCGGATGCGCTCCAGCACCTCGGTGTGATCGGCCATCTGCGGGATCCACTTCGGCGACACGAAGGCGGTCGCCTCCACCGCCGGCAGCCCCGCGTCGGCGAGGCGCTCGATCAGGTCGACCTTCACGTCGGTGGGCACCGTGCCCGGCTCGTTTTGCAGGCCGTCCCGGGGACCGACCTCCACGATTTTGACGAAGTTATTCAAGGGTGATCAGCTCCACCCCCTCGAGGACTTGTTCGCCGGCGCCGTAATGGATTTCCTTCACCACGCCGTCGGCGGGCGCGGTGATCGTGTGCTCCATTTTCATCGCCTCGAGGATCAGCAAGGCCTGGCCTTTCGTCACTTTCGCGCCCGCTTCGGTCATGACCTTGATCACCTTCCCCGGCATCGGCGCCGCGAGCGACCCGGCGCGCGTGTCCGCATCGCCGCTCGCGAGCTCCTGCAGGAGCGAGAGACGCCGGTAGCCGCCTTCGCAGAAGACATGCCAGTCGTGGCCGTCGCGCACGGCGCGCGCCTTGAACACGCGGCCGTCGAGGCCCACCTGCAGGCGGCCATCGGGCAGGCTCTCGCCCGAGAGCGCATGGCTTTTTCCGTTGACCGTGACGCGCAAGCCATTTTCCAGGAAGAGAAGCCGCACCGGGTGGCGCGCTTCGCCCTCGAGGAACACAAACTCGTGGTGCGAGTCCTCGTTCAGGCGCCAGCCGTCGACGCGGTGCCAGGGGGAATGCGGATCGCCCGACGCGGCGGCGCGTTCGCGCGCGGCGCGCTCCTCTTCGGCGATCTCGGCAAAGGCTGCCGTGGCCAGGGTTTCGACCGAGATTTCATTTTGGGAAAACAACTCGGCGCGGTTGCGCTCGATCAATCCGGTGTCGAGCTCGGCCGCGGCGAAGGCGCGGCTCGCGGCGACACGGCTCAGGAAGGCGACGTTGGTCTTGGGCCCGGCGATTTCCACCGCGGCGAGCGCCTGGCGCAGCCGGGCGAGCGCCCGGCCGCGGTCCGATCCGCGGACGATCAGCTTGGCGATCATCGGGTCGTACCAGGGCGTGATCTCGGCGCCGGCCTCGACCCCGGTATCGATCCGCACGCGGGCGCTTTCCTTGGGGAAGCGCAGGTGGGCGATGCGTCCGGTCGCCGGCAGGAAGTCGCGCTCGGGGTCCTCGGCATAGATCCGGGCCTCGATCGCATGGCCCTTGAACGAGAGATCCTTCTGTGAAACCGGCAGCTTTTCGCCGGCGGCGACCCGAAGCTGCCATTCCACGAGGTCGAGGCCGGTGATCATCTCCGTGACCGCATGCTCGACCTGCAGCCGCGTGTTCATTTCCATGAAGTAGAACCGGCCGTCCTGCTCGGCGATGAACTCGACGGTCCCCGCCCCGCTGTAGGCGATCGCTTTCGCCGCGGCAACCGCAGTCTCGCCCATTTCCATTCTCTTGCTTGCCGAAAGGCCGGGGGCCGGCGCTTCCTCCAGGACCTTCTGGTGGCGGCGCTGCACCGAGCAGTCGCGCTCGAAGAGGTGGAGGACGTTGCCGTGCGTATCGCCGAACACCTGCACCTCGATGTGGCGCGGACGCTCGAGGTAGCGCTCGATCAGCACGCGATCGTCGCCGAACGAGGACTTGGCCTCTCTCTTCGAGGCCTCGAGCGCCGCAGCAAAGGATTTCTTCTCGGAAACAACCTTCATCCCCTTGCCGCCGCCCCCGGCCGAGGGCTTGATCAGCACCGGAAAGCCGATACGCGCCGCTTCGTTTTCCAACGTTTTGAGATCTTGTGCTTCGCCGTGATATCCCGGCACGAGCGGCACGCCGGCCTTCTCCATCAGGCGCTTGGCCGCCGCCTTGTCGCCCATCGCCGCAATCGCTTCCGGGGCCGGGCCGATGAACGCGATGCCCGCCGCGCGGCACGCGGCGGCGAATTCGGCGTTCTCGGAAAGAAAGCCATACCCCGGATGGATGGCTTCGGCGCGGGAGTCGCGCGCCGCCGCGAGCACCGCGGCGATCTCGAGATAACTCTCGACGCGCCGCGCTTCGTCGGCGAGCCTGACGTGGAGCGCGTCGCGGTCGGCGTCCGAGAACACGGCGACGGTGCGGATGCCGAGCCGGCGCGCCGTGCGCGCCACGCGGCAGGCGATCTCGCCGCGGTTGGCGATCAGGATTTTGGCGAACACCAGGAGGCTTTTCTTTTCTCGAGGAAGGCGGCGATGCCCTCTTTCCCCTCGAGCGAGCCGCGGATCTCGGCGATGCGCTGCGCGGTATCGGCGACCAGCGCGTCGTCCGGGCGGCGACCCGTAACAGAGCGGATGAGCGTCTTTATTTTGGCGTGCGCCTCGGGCCCGCCGGCAAGCAGGTGTTTCACCAATTCGTCCACGGCGGAATCGAGAGAGTTTGCGGGAACCAATGACGTAAGCATGCCGAGCCGGAGCGCTTCCTCGGCGTCGAAGACCTCGGCGGTGAGGAAGTAGCGCCGCGCGTTGCGCTCGCCCATGGCGCGCAGGACGTAGGGGCTGATCGTCGCGGGCGACAACCCGAGCTTTGCCTCGGACAGGCAGAACTTCGCCTCGGGCGTGCCCACCGCGATGTCGCACGCCGCGACGAGGCCGGTGCCGCCGGCGAATACGGGTCCGTGCACGCGCGCGATGGTCGGCTTCGGCAGGCGATCGAGCGCCGCCAGCATCCCGGCGAGCGCTTTCGCGTCGGCCAGGTTCTCGTCGTAGCCGTAGCCCGCCATGCGCTTCATCCAGTTGAGGTCGGCGCCGGCGCAGAACGCCGGGCCGTTTCCGGCGAGGACCATGACGCGAACGCTGCTGTCTATTTCAACATCCGCGAAGGCACGCCGCAATTCTCCGATGAGAGCATCGTCAAAGGCGTTGCGCAGCTCGGGGCGGTTGAGGGTGACGCGCGCGACGCCGCCGTTCTTCGTTACTTCAAGCATGGCTCGATCACGATCTCGGTCTTGACGGAGTTGGCGATGAAGCACTTCTCGTGCGCGCGATGGTGCAGGGCGGCGTGCTCTTCCTCCGTCGGCGCCTTTCCGGAAAAGATCACCTCGGGCCGCAAGGTGACGCGCGAGATCCAGGTCTTCTCGAGCACGCCCACCGCTTCGTCGACGTAGCGGTCGACGATGAATTTTTTCTGGCAAGCGAGGTGCAGGAACCAGAGCATGTGGCAGGATGAGATCGCGGCGACGAACGCCAGCTCCGGATCGACGCCTCCCCGGTGCGCCACCGTCGGGGGAATGTTGCCGGGCGCAGCATTGCCGGGAACTGAAAGGCTGTCGAAGCGCAGCTCGTGGGCCCGGGAATAGGTCTCGTAGCGGAACTCCTGCCCCTTGCGTTGCCATTCCACGGTCGCGCGATGCTCGTTCATGGCTACATCCTGAAAATGCCGAACTTCGTTTCCTCGATCGGCGCGTTGAGCGACGCCGAGATGGCGAGGCCCAGAAGGCGCCGCGTGTCCGCGGGATCGACCACCCCGTCGTCCCAGAGCCGCGCGCTCGCGTAGTACGGGTGTCCCTGCCGCTCGTATTGCTCGCGGATCGGATTCTTGAACTTCTCTTCGTCTTCCTTCGAGGGAAAGTCTCCCTTGACGGTCGCCAGAACCGAGGCGGCCTGCTCGCCGCCCATGATGGAGATGCGCGCGTTCGGCCACATCCAGAGGAAGCGCGGCGAGTACGCGCGGCCGCACATGCCGTAGTTCCCAGCGCCGAAGGAGCCGCCGACGATCAGGGTGAACTTCGGCACGCGCGCGGTGGCGACCGCGGTGACCATCTTGGCGCCGTCCTTGGCGATGCCGCCCGCCTCGTATTTCTTGCCGACCATGTAGCCGGTGATGTTCTGCAGGAAGAGCAGCGGAATGCCGCGCTGGCACGCGAGCTCGATGAAGTGCGTCGCCTTGAGCGAGGACTCGGAAAAGAGGATGCCGTTGTTGGCGAGGATCGCCACCGGGTAGCCGTGCAGGTGCGCGAAGCCGGTCACGAGCGTGGTGCCGTAGTTCTGCTTGAACTCGTCGAGCTCCGAGCCGTCGACGAGGCGCGCGATCAGCTCGCGCACGTCATAGGGCTTGCGCGGGTCCGCCGGGATCACGCCGTACATCTCCTCCGCGGGATAGAGGGGATCGCGCGGTTCGCGCAGCTCGAGGTCTGCTTGTTTCCTGGTATTGAGACCCGCGACGATTCGCCGAACCAAAGACAGGGCGTGCGCATCGTTGAGCGCGTAGTGGTCGGCGACCCCGGAGACGCGCGTGTGCACCTCGGCGCCGCCGAGCTCTTCGGGCGTGACGACCTCGCCGATCGCCGCTTTCACCAGCGGCGGGCCGCCGAGGAAGATCGTGCCCTGGCCCTTCACGATGATCGATTCATCGCACATCGCCGGCACGTAGGCGCCGCCGGCGGTGCTCGAGCCCATCACGCAGGCGATCTGCGGGATGCGCGCCGCCGAGAGGTTGGCGATGTTGTAGAAGATGCGCCCGAAGTGCTCGCGGTCGGGGAACACGTTGTCCTGCTCGGGCAGGTAGCCGCCGCCCGAGTCGACGAGGTAGACGCACGGCAGCCGGTTCTGCGCGGCGATCTCCTGGGCGCGCAGGTGCTTCTTCACCGTCATCGGGTAGTAGGTTCCGCCCTTGATGGTGGCGTCGTTCGCCACGATCACGCATTCGCGCCCGGAGACGCGCCCGACGCCGCAGATGATCGACGCCGAGTGCACGTCGCCGCCGTACATGCCCCACGCGGCGAGCTGGCCGACCTCGAGGAACGGCGAGCCCGGGTCGAGCAGCCGGGCCACGCGCTCGCGCGGCAGCATCTTGCCGCGCGCGGTGTGCTTGCTGCGGGCGGTTTCGTCTCCCCCCACCGTGACCGTGGAAACCTTCTCTTTGAGGTCTTTGACCAAGGCCTCCATGCGCTCGGCATTGGCGCGAAACTCCGCCGAGCGTGGGCTGAGGTGGCTCTTGATCTGCGCCACTAGAACGGCCCGATGTGGAAACGGACCCTCAAAAGGGTCCTCGCAGCCAGCGCTCGAGCTGGTCGAAGCGGTCCATGCCCCAGAACGGCTCGCCGTCGACGATGACCAAATAGAAGTCGATCGACTCTTTCATCCTTCCTCCAGAGCCCGTCCAATGACCAGGCGCTGAATGTCGTTGGCACCTTCGTAGATCTTGGTCACGCGCACGTCGCGCCACAGGCGCTCGACCGGGAAGTCCGAGACGTAGCCGTAGCCGCCGTGGATCTGGATCGCGTCCGAGCAGACTGTCTCGGCCATCTCGGAGGCGAAGAGCTTCGCCATCGAGGCTTCCTTCAGGCAGGGTCGGCCCTCGTCGCGCAGCAGGGCCGCGTGCAGGTAGAGCTGGCGCGCCGCCTCGACCTGGGTCGCCATGTCGGCGAGCCGGAAGTTCACCGCCTGGTGCTCGATCAGGTGCTTGCCCATGCTCTTGCGCTCACGCGCGTAAGCGATGGCCGCTTCGAGCGCCGCGCGCGCCACGCCGGTCGCTTGCGCGGCGACGTTGATGCGCCCCGACTCGAGGTTAGCCAGGGCGATGCGATAGCCGACCCCTTCTCCGCCGAGCAAATGCTCTGCTTTGCAATTCTCAAAAATGATCTGCGCAGTATCGGAGGCGCGCTGGCCGGTCTTCTCCTCGATCCGTGCGACGACGTAGCCGGGCGTCGAAGTCGGGACCAGAAAAGCGCTGATGCCCTTCTTTCCCGCGCCCTTGTCGGTGACGGCGAAGACGACGGCGACGTCGGCGTTCTTCCCCGAAGTGATGAACTGCTTCACGCCATTCAGGACGTAGTGCGCGCCGCTTTTTTCCGCCCGGGTGGTGATCGCAGACGCATCGGAGCCGACCTGCGGCTCGGTGAGCGCGAAAGCGCCGAGAATCTTTCCCGACGCGAGGGGTTTCAGGAATTTCTCTTTTTGCGGCTGGCTGCCATAACCGGAAACGATGCCGGCCACCAGGTTGTTCACGGCGACGATCGTCGCGGTGGCGCAATCGCCGGCGGCGATTTCCTCGCAGGCGACCGCGAGCGAGGTGTAGTCGAGGCCGGCGCCGCCCCATTCCTCGGCGATGGCGACGCCGTAGAGGCCCATGGCAGCCAAGCCTTTGAGGGCATCTTTCGGAAAAAGCTTCTCGCGGTCCCACTGGGCGGCATTCGGCGCGAGCTGCTCGCGCGCGAAGCGCCGTACCGCCTGCCGGATCTCCTCAGCCTGCGCGGACATACGTGAGCGTGTGATGGCTGAAGAGGTTTCCCTTGCGGCCGTGGCATTCGGCGACGCCATAGATTCTGCGGAGTCCCATCTGCAGGATGCGCGCGGTGCAGTAGACGTGCTCGCCCATGGCAGGGGAGAGGAACGCGGTGTTCAGCTCCGAGGTGAGCGCGTCGTTCTCGACGCCGATGCGCGCCTTGATGGCGAGCCACATCGCGCAGTCGGCCGCCGCCATCAGCGCCGGGCCGTTGATGATGCCCCCGGGACGCTCGAGATCCGCGCGGTGCGGCAGCTCAAGCGTGCACTTCTCTTCATCAGCCGCGACCACGCGAAACCCGTAGGGCCGCAGGAACTGCGCGTTGTCGAGGAGTTGCTGGAGATCTTTTATCAAGGCAGCTCGACCGCCATGGCCGTGGCCTCGCCGCCGCCGATGCACAGGCTCGCCACGCCGCGCTTCAGCCCGTACTTGCGCAGCGCGCCGAGCAGGGTGACGACGAGGCGCGCGCCGGAGGCGCCGATGGGGTGGCCGAGCGCGCAGGCGCCGCCGTGCACGTTCACCTTGTCGTGCGGCAGCCCGTGCTCCTTCATCGCCGCCATCGTCACGACGGCAAAGGCTTCGTTGATCTCGTACAGGTCGACCTGCCTGGCAGTCCAGTTCGTCTTTTCAAGAAGCTTTCTGATGGCCGCGACCGGTGCAGTCGTGAACCAGCCGGGCTCCTGCGCGTGCGTAGCGTGGCCGACGACCACCGCCAGCGGCGCGAGGCCGCGCTTCTCGGCGCTCGAGCGGCGCATCATGACCAGCGCCGCGGCGCCGTCGGAGATCGAGCTCGAGTTCGCCGCGGTCACCGTGCCGTCCTTGCGGAACGCGGGCTTGAGCGCCGGGATCTTCTCCAGGTTCGCCTTGAACGGCTGCTCGTCGATCTCGACGAACCTTTCCTCCTTGCCGACCTTGATCGCGAGCGGCGTGATCTCCCAGGCGAACCAGCCTTCGCGATTGGCCTGCTGTGCTCTTTTCAGAGATTGAATTGCAAATTCGTCCTGAGCTGCGCGGGAGAACTGGTACTTCGAAGCGCAGTCCTCGGCGAACGACCCCATCAAGCGCCCCTTGTCATAGGCGTCCTCGAGGCCGTCGTAGAACATGTGGTCGATCACCTGGCCGTGGCCCATGCGCAGCCCGGAGCGCGCCTTTGGCAGCAGGTAGGGGGCATTGGTCATCGATTCCATTCCCCCGGCAACGATGACTTCTGAAGAACCCGAAAGCAGCAGGTCGTGGGCGAACATGGCAGCCTTCATGCCGGAGCCGCACATCTTGTTGACCGTCGTGCATCCGGTGGCGAGCGGCAATCCCGCGCCGAGCGCAGCCTGGCGCGCGGGCGCCTGGCCCTGTCCCGCGGGCAGCACGCAGCCCATGATCACTTCCTGGACATCCTCGGGCTTGATCTTCGCGCGCTCGACCGACGCGCGGATCGCGGCGGCGCCGAGCTCGGGAGCGGCGAAGCCCTTGAGCTCGCCCTGGAAGGCGCCCATCGGTGTGCGCGCGGCTGAAACGATGACGACCGGATCGGAGTTCATAGGATTTCCTTTGCTTTGGCCGCGATCTCAGCGGGAAAGGTTCTGGGCTTGCGGGTCTGGGGGTCGATGCAGACCGCGGTGAGCTCGCAGGTGGCGCAGATCTCGCCCGACTCGACGTGCTGCATCTCGTGCCGCATCTTCAGGCTGCGCTCGCGCATTTCAATCAGCTGGGATTTCACCAGCACCAGGTCGCCCGGCAGCAGCTCTTTCAGGTAGTGGATGCTCTGCTGCACGCCGGCCATGCGGATCGCGTCGCCGCGCAGCACCGAGGGCGTGATGCCGATGCGGTGGAACAGGTGCCACAGCGCCTGCTCGAAGAACTCGCCGTACGCGCGCAGGTTAGCGTGCCCCATGTGGTCGCACTGCCAGGAATGGACGGTGCCGCGGGCGGTTTCGAAGCTGTCGGCGTGCATGACTAGGTCGTGACGGTTTCAGCCGGAACCGCTTGTCGCGTCGTGCGCAAAAGAAGCTCCGATGCTTCGCGCACGACTCGCTCGACGACCGCGCGTGCGGAAGGGATGTCGCGAACCAGCCCCGCGGACTCGCCGGCAATCACTGCAGCAACGTCGAAATTCCCTTCCCTGCGCGCCGTCGCGTATCGCGTTGACTCCTGCTCCAGGTGTTGCATGAGCTCTACCTCACGTCCGGACCAGCGATCCGCGTGCGCGTTGCGCAGGCACCGCCCGGTAAAAGGTGACGGCCATACATTGCCCCGAGTGATGTCAAACACGATGCCGCGCAGCGTGTCATCGCCGGTGGCAGCGCGGATGCGCTCTTTTGCCGCCTGTGCGCCGGCCGCTTCCTCCGTGGCGTAGAAGCGGGTGCCCATGAGTACGCCGGAAGCGCCGAGCATGAGTGCGGCTGCCAGCCCGCGTCCATCAGCGATCCCTCCCGAGGCCACGACGGGTATGCCTGTCCCGATCGCGTCTAGGACTTCCGGCAGCAACGCGATCAGCCCACGCGATGCTCCGTGCCCGCCCGCTTCGGTTCCCTGCACGACAAGAATATCCGCGCCGCGGGCGACGGCCTCTCTGGCCAGGGCGACGGATTGGACCTGACAGATGAGGATGGCGCCGGTGCGCTTGATCCGATCGGCGAACGGCCCGGGGTCGCCGAAGGACAGCATGACCGCGGCGGGCTTCCGTTCCAGCGCACGGTCGAGCAGCTTCGGCTGCTTTGCCATGCTCCAGGTAATGAAGCCGACTCCGAAGCGCGCCCGTGGCTTCTCGAGCAGGTCGAGCTCGCGGAAGAGCCAGCTCTCGTCGCCGTACCCGCCGCCCAGAATGCCGAATCCGCCAGCGCTGCTCACCGCCGCGGTCAGACGCGCATCGGCCACCAGATCCATCGGCGCGAGCAGGATTGGATGAGTGATTCCAAGCCGTTGCGTCAGTGGCGTGTTGAGCGACATTCGCCCCTCCATCTGTGAGCCATCACGCGGTTTCGGAAAAGAGCTCGCGGCCGATGAGCCAGCGCCGGATTTCGGAGGTGCCGGCGCCGATCTCGTAGAGCTTGGCGTCGCGCCACAGCCTCCCGGTGGGCGTCTCGTTGATATAGCCCATGCCGCCGAGCGCCTGGATCGCCTGGCCCGCCATCCAGGTCGCCTTTTCGGCGGCGTACAGGATCGCGCCGGCCGCGTCCTTTCGGGTGGTCTCGTTTCGATCCAGGGATTGGCCGACCGCATACACATAGGCGCGGCAGGCCGAGAACGTGGTGTACATGTCGGCGAGCTTGCCCTGCATCAGCTGGAACTCGCCGATCGCCTGTCCGAACTGCTTGCGGTCGTGGACGTACGGGACGACGACATCCAGGCAGGCGGCCATGATGCCGAGTGGCCCGCCGGCGAGCACCGCGCGCTCGTAGTCGAGGCCGGACATCAGGACTTTTGCGCCGCTGCCCTCCTCGCCAAGAATTTGCTCTCTGGAAAGATCGCAGTCCCTGAAAACGAGCTCGCAGGTGTTCGAGCCGCGCATGCCGAGCTTGTCGAGCTTCTGAGCGGTGGAGAAACCTTTCATCCCCTTTTCCACGAGGAACGCGGTGATGCCCTGGTCGCTGGTCTTGCCGTAGATCACGAGCACGTCCGCGTCGGGCCCATTGGTGATCCACATCTTGTTGCCGTTGAGGAGGTAACGATCGCCACGCCTTTCCGCTTTCAATCTCATTCCTACAACATCCGAACCCGCGCCAGGTTCAGACATGGCGAGCGCACCGACATACTCGCCCGAGACCAGCTTCGGCAGGTACTTCCTCTTCTGCGCCGCGCTGCCGTTGCGGCGGATCTGGTTGACGCACAGGTTCGAATGCGCGCCGTAGGAGAGCCCGACCGAGGCCGAGCCGCGCGAGATTTCCTCCATCGCGACGATGTGCGCTAGGTAGCCCATCGCGGTGCCGCCGTACTCCTCCTCGACCGTGACGCCGAGCAGCCCGAGCGCGCCGAGCTTGCGCCACAGGTCGGGCGGAAACGCGTTCGTCGCGTCGATCTGAGCAGCGCGCGGCGCGATCTCCTTGGCGGTGAAGTCCCGAACGGACTCTCGCAGCATGTCGATGGTTTCGCCGTGCTCGAACTTTAGGAAATTCATTCTGGAGTGTCGGGCTGACCGGGCAGAGCCATCAAAGTCTGCAACATGGTGGCGACGTGGCTGCCGTCGTCAGCGTACACCTCGGCGCGCGCCACGGTAAGCGTGCGTCCCGGGCGGATCACCTTTCCCTGGGCCACGAGGGAGCCGCGCCCGGGCTGCAGGATGTTCATCTTGTACTCGACCGTCACCAGCGAGCCGCCCGCCGGCATGAGCGAGAACGCGGCGTAGCCGCAGGCGGTGCGCCGATCAGCGCCATCGCTTTCTGGCGGCCGAAGCTCTCCCGAACACGGGAAACGAACTGCGGGTCTGGGGCATCCACAACCTTGGGAGGCTACTTGACGTTTACGTCAACGTCAACCACGCCTGAGCTGCTTGCGCACCTTCTTTTCGAAGGCCTGGATCTCCGAGAGCTGGGCTTCGATGTCGGAGCGCTGCTGCAGCAGGCTCGCCTTGTGCGACTCCAGCACGGCGAGGAAGCGCTCGAGCTGCGGCCGCTCGTCGCGCCCGGGCTCGTACATGTCGATCAGGTCGCGGATCTCGGACAGGCTCAAGCCCAGGCGCTTGCCGCGCAGCGTGAGCTTGAGCCGCGTGCGGTCGCGCGGCGAGTAGATGCGGCGCTGGCCTTCGCGCCGCGGCGCGAGCAGCCCCTGGTCCTCGTAGAAGCGGATCGCGCGCGGCGTGATGTCGAACTCGCTCGCGAGCTCGCTGATCGAGAATTCGGAGCGCTCCGTTTCCATGGTAGCTTCCAATTATGCAACCAGCCGATCGAAAGTAGGGCGGTGAACCCGCCCGAAAACCTAGAAGCAGAAGAACTGGCGAAAGTCTGCCACCAGGTCGCCGAGCGCTCGTCGAAGATCCTCGGCGACTTCGTGCAGAAGCAGGCCGAGGGCGTGTCCTCGGCGGTGCGCGACGAGATGGGCATCGCCAAGGCGTTCATGGACCTCTATGCGCGCATGGCGGCCGACCCGGCGATGATGGCGACGTTGTCGATGGGCCTGTGGGTCGACTACCTGCGCCTGTGGCAATCGAGCTGGATGAAGCTCTTCGGCATGGACACCGGCCCGGTCGCCGAGCCCGACAAGGGCGATTCGCGCTTCAAGGACGACGACTGGTCGAAGAATTTTCTCTTCGACCTGATCAAGCAGTCGTACCTGATCAGCGGGCGCCATATCCGCCAGGCCGTGGCGAATGTCAGCGGGCTGCCGGAGGACTCGGAGAAAAAGGTCGCCTTCTTCACCCGCCAGTACGTCGATGCGCTGTCGCCGTCGAACTTCCTGCTCACCAACCCGCAGGTGCTGCGCGAGACGGTGGCGAGCGGCGGGCAGAACCTGGTGCGCGGGCTGAACAACCTGCTCGCCGACATCGAGAAGGGCGGCGGCAAGCTGCGCATCTCGATGACCGACGAGAGCGCCTTCCAGCTCGGGAAAAACGTCGCCACCACGCCGGGCAAGGTGGTCTTCCAGACCGGCCTGATGCAGCTCATCCAGTACTCGCCGCTCACCGACCAGGTCTACCGGCGGCCGCTGCTCATCATTCCGCCGTGGATCAACAAGTACTACATCCTCGACCTGCGCGAGAAGAACTCCTTCATCCGCTGGGCGGTGCAGCAGGGCCACACGGTGTTCGTCATTTCCTGGGTCAACCCGGACGCGCGGCTCGCGCAGAAGGGCTTCGAGGACTACATGCTCGAAGGGCCGCTCGCCGCGATGGAAGCAATCGAGAAAGGCACTGGCGCGCGCGAGCTGAACGTCATTGGCTATTGCCTGGGTGGCACGCTTCTGGGCGCCACGCTGGCTTACTTGAAACAGAAGAAACAGGACCGCGTGGCGAGCGCGACCTTCTTCGTCAGCCTGCTCGACTTCTCGCAGCCGGGCGAGCTCGGCGTGTTCATCGACGAGGGGCAGGTGGCGAACCTCGAGCGCAAGATGAACGAGCGCGGCTACCTCGAGGGCTCGGAAATGGCGGGCACCTTCAACCTGCTGCGTGCGAACGACCTGGTGTGGTCGTTCGTGGTGAACAACTACCTGATGGGCAAGGACCCGTTCCCGTTCGATCTCCTGTACTGGAACGCCGACTCGACGCGCATGCCGGCACGCATGCACAGCTACTACCTGCGCAACATGTACATCAAGAACCTGATGGGCGTGCCGGGCGGCATCGAGCTCGCCGGCGTGCCGATCGATCTCTCCCAGGTGACGCTGCCCGCCTACTTCATCTCGACCGTCGAGGACCACATTGCGCCCTGGAAGACGACGTACCGCGGGGCGAGGTATCTGAAAGGCCCGGTGCGTTTCGTGCTCGGCGGTTCTGGGCATATCGCCGGCATCGTCAACCCGCCGGCGGCCAAGAAGTACCACTACTGGACCAGCGAGGCGCTCGCCGAGTCGGCCGACGACTGGTTCCGCGGCGCCACGCAGCATCCCGGCTCGTGGTGGGAAGACTGGCAGCGCTGGATCGAGCCGCACGGCGGCGGCAAGGCGCCGGCGCGCATCCCGGGCGAAGGCGCCCTGAGGGCGCTCGAAGACGCCCCCGGCAGCTACGCCATGATGCGCATTCCCCTTAAGGCGCAAACCTAATTCGGCGCAAACCTAATTCGGGGTCAGGGCCACAATTCGTTCTTGCGTACGTGAAAACCGAATTCTGGCCCTGACCCCGAATTCGTGATCTAAGGGCGGTATTTAGAGAAGACGTAGTCGGTCTTCTTCTGTTGCGCGTGGCACTCGAAGCACTGCGCCGCGGCGTTCGGGCCGACCATCCGGTCCTTGCGGTTGTCGGCGCGCCAGGCTTCGAAGCCCCAGCCGCCGGTCTGCGGATACTTCTTGGCGTCCTTGTGCATGACCGCCACCAGCTTGCGCGGCCCCTCGGCGACCGCGTAGCCGTCGTCGCGCGCTTCCAGCAGGTCGAGCACGAGCGTCGCGCCGTTGCCGAACTTGCCGCGCTTGTAGCCGTCGATGGCCTGCTTGTTGGCGTAGATGTGGTGCACGCCGCCGAAGAGATAGTGCAGCGGGTGCCCCGGGCGGATATGCGTGCTCTTGACGTGGGTCCATTTCCGGTAGCCGCTCGGATAGCCGGGCAGATTCGAGTCATCCGCCGCCGTGGGGCTCGCCGCCAGCAAGAGCAATAGAAGCAACTTCCTCATAGGGGAACGTCCCGGGGCTTGCGCGGCGCGCGCGAGGCGAGCCGGTCGTAGAGCCAGCCCGGCATGGCGCGCAGCGCGACCGAAGCGAGCGCCATCTGCCAGGGGATCACCGCGAGTCGCCGCCTGGCCGCGATCGCGCGCGCGATGCGCCGGGCCGCCTCGTCGGCAGGCAGCAGGAAAGGCATGCGGAAGCGATTGACCCGAGTCAGCGGCGTGTCGACATAGCCGGGGCAGACGCAGACCACCGAGACGCCGCTGCCATGGAGCTCAGTGCGCAGGCTCTCCATCCAGGCGATCGCGGCCGATTTCGACGCGCAATAGGCGCCATTGCCCGCGAGGCCGCGGAAGCCTGCCACGCTCGAGATGCCGGCCAGGGTGCCGCGCCCGGCCGCGCGCATCGCCGGCGCGAACGCGGCGAGGGTCGCGGCAAGGCCGGCGACATTGACGTCGAGTACCTTTCTCAGCTTTGCGATATCCCGCAGATCTGTGCCGTCGGTGCCGACTCCGATGCCGGCGTTCGCGATTACCAGGTCGGGAGCGCCGAAGCGACGCGTGAAATCCTGCGCTGCGGCGGCGAGCGACGGCTCATCGGTGATATCCAGGGGGTAGGAAACGATCTGGCCGGGCCCGCCCATGCCGACCTTCCGCCTCGAAATCAGGCCGAGGACGACCCCATCGGCGGCGTAGTGCCGCGCCAGCGCCTCTCCGATACCCGAGGAGGCGCCGGTGATGACAATACGCACCCGTGCTACGGCTTGTTCTTGCGGACTGCGGCGACCAGGTTGTTGACGATCTCGAGCATGCCTTCGCTCGCGCCCACGGTATAGCGGCCGTGCACCGCCATGGCCGGCGTGCCGTCGATCTGGTAGCCCGAGGTCATGCGGATCGCCCGCTTGGTCTTGCTCTGCACGCCGAACGATTTCACCGTGGCGTCGAATTTCCTGGGATCCACGCCTTGCTTCTCAAGCCACGCTTTGAGCGACTGCGCGTCGTCGCTGCGCAGGCGGTCGCGGTGGATGGCGTCGAAGAACGGCCGGTGCAGCTTGTCGAGCAGGCCGAGCGCCTCGAAGGTGTAGAAGATGGCCGCATCGTGCGCCCAGCGGTCGTTGAACACCGCGGGGACGCGCCGGAACTCGACGTCCTTGGGGAGCGTCTTCAGCCAGCTGTCGATCTTGGGCTCGAGGTTGTAGCAGTGGATGCAGCCGTACCAGAAGAACTCGAGCACCTCGATCTTGCTCGTGCTCTCCACCGGCTGCGGCGGATTGAGCTCCATGAACTGGCCGCCGCGCTGGGCGTGCGCCACCCGGGGAGCAAATGCGGGAGCAAGAGCGATAACGGCAATGAGGCTGCGGCGTACCGGGTTCATTGCTGATCCTTTATCTTGATCAGGTTGGCGTCGATCCCGTTCTGCGCCAGCGCCTGGCGTACCTTGTTGATCTCGTCGAGCTTGGCGTAAGGCCCCATCCGCACGCGGTACCAGGTCCCCTTGTCGGGGAGGTTCGCCGGCTCGACGCTCGACTCGAAACCGAGGATCGCGAGGCGCGCCTTCTGGTTGTCGGCGTCGGCGGGGTTCTGGAACGAGCCCGCCTGGATGAAATAAACGTCCTTGGCCGCTTCCTGTTGACCGCCGCCCTTGGCCTTCAGGCGCTCGCGGATCTCCTTTTCGGTCACCGGCTCTTCCGAGCCCGGCAGGATGCGGTAGAAGTCGAATTTCGGCTTTTCCGGCGTGGTCACCGGCGCCGCGCCGCTCTGCGGCAGCCCGGCGATCGCCGGAGGCTTGGCCGCCGCGCCGTTCTTGTCGGCCTTGGGCTTCGCCGTCATGAACGGGATCGGGGTGCGGTTGAGATAGAACGCGATGCCGAGGGAAACCATCAGCCCGATCAGCACGCCGACGCCGATGCCGGCGAGGAAGTTGCCTTCCTCGCGCTTGCGGCCGGGGGAGGAAACTCGGGTCATCGATCGGGACATGCGCCTCATTTACATCTTCTACATCTTCTCCGGAGCGCTGACGCCAATGAGCGACAGCCCGCTGGCCAGCGTTTGGCGTACCGCCGCGCACAGCGCGAGCCGCGCCGTGCGCAGCGCCTCGTCGTCGACGAGGATGCGCTCGGCATTATAGTAGCTGTGAAACTCGGCCGCGAGGCTGCGCAGGTAGAAGGTGACCGAGTGTGGCGAGAGCTCGCGCGCGGCTTCCGCCACCATCACCGGAAGCTCGCCGATGCGCTGGGCGAGGATCAATTCCTTCTCGTTCGTCAGGGACGCGAGGTTGGCCCGCGCCAGGCGGGAGAGATCGCCGTTCCACTGCGCGAATACGCTGCAGACGCGAGCGTGCGCGTACTGCACGTAGTACACCGGGTTCTCCTCGGTTTGCGCGCGCGCGAGGTCGATGTCGAACACGAAGTCGGCGTCGGCGCGGCGCGAAAGCAGGAAAAAGCGCACCGCGTCGCGCCCGACCCAGTCGAGCAGGTCGCGCAGCGTGACGTACGAGCCCGCGCGCTTGGAGATCTTCACCTCCTCGCCGCCGCGCATGACCCGCACCATGCTGTGCATCACGTAGTCGGGATAGCCCTGCGGCACGCCGACGTTCAGCGCCTGCAGGCCGGCGCGCACGCGCGCGGTGGTGCCCATGTGGTCCGTGCCCTGTACGTTGATCACCTTGGTGAATCCGCGACGCCACTTGGTGAGGTGGTAGGCCACGTCGGGCACGAAATAGGTATAGGTGCCGTCCGACTTGCGGATCACGCGGTCCTTGTCGTCGCCGTAGTCGGTGGTCCGCAGCCACAGCGCGCCGTCCTTCTCGTAGGTCTTGCCGCTGGCGGTCAACGCCTTCACCACCTCGCCCACCTTGCCGTCGCTGTACAGGCTCGATTCGAGGTAGTAAACGTCGAACTTGACGCCGAACTCCCGCAGGTCGATGTCCTGCTCTTTGCGCAGGTAGTCCACCGCGAATTTCCGGATTGCTTCCAGGTCGTCGCTGCTGCCGCGGTATTGCTTTGCAATCTCCTCGATGTATTCGCCCGCGTATCCGTCCGCCGGCCAGCCGGGATCCCCGGGCCTTGCGCCGCGCGCTCGCGCTTGCACCGAAAGCGCGAGGTTGTGGATCTGCGCGCCCGCGTCGTTGTAGTAGAACTCGCGCGTCACCTTGTCGCCCTGCGCTTCGATGAGCGCGGCGAGCGCGTCGCCGATCGCCGCCTGCCTGCCGTGGCCGACGTGCAACGGGCCGGTGGGATTGGCCGAAACGAATTCAACTTGCACCGAGTCGGGCTTCATCTTCCGGACATGGCCATAGGCAGCGCCGGCGCTCAGGACTTGCCGGACGACATCGATCTTGGTGTCTTTCTCGAGCCGGAAGTTGATGAATCCCGGGCCCTCGATGCTCAACGCTGCGATACCTGGCCTGAGAAACGCGGAGATCGATCGGGAGAGCAATTCCGCCAGCTCGCGAGGTTTTTTCTGGAGTGGTTTTGCCAGCTGCAGTGCGGCGCTGGAGGAATAGTCCCCGTGACCCGCCTGCTTGGGTCGCTCCAGCGTGTACACCTTCTCGAGGACGTGTCCCGGCGCTTCCTTCTCCAGCGCCTGCTTCAGCGCTGCCTCGATTTCCGCTTTCGGGTCGACTGCCATGGAAGTGCTTGAATTATATGTTCTAGTCAAACTCGATCGGGTCGACGTCGAGGTGCCAGCGAATGGCGCGCGGTGCTGCGGCGAACAGCTTTTCAGTAAGTAGCCCCAGAAACTCCTGAAGCGCAGGCCGCGAGCTCGACTGCATGACGAGCTGCGCGCGCTCGAAGTCGGCGCGCCGGGTGAGGAGGTGGGGCACCGGGTCGAACACCTGCACTTCGTCGGGCGGATGCACCGACGCCGCCGCATTGCGCAAGAACTCCAGCGCCACTTCGAGGCGCGTCGCTTCGGCGCGAAGAGCCGCTTCGAACACGTAAGGCGGAAACCCTGCCGACTTGCGTTCCGCCAATTGGGCTTGCGCGAAGCCGGCGAAGTCGTGCTTCTCGAGCGCGACGAAGAGCGGGTGGCGCGGATAGCGCGTCTGGATCAGCACTTCGCCCGGCCGCTCGCGCCGGCCGGCGCGCCCCGACACCTGCGCCAGCACGGCGAACAGCCGCTCGGGCGCGCGGTAGTCGGTCGAAACGAGCGCGCTGTCCGCGTTCAGCACGCCGACCAGGGTGAGCGCGGGGAAATCGTGGCCCTTGGCGAGCAGCTGAGTGCCGACCAGGATGTCGCCCTCGCCGCGGCGAATGCCTTCGAGGGTGCGCGCGAGCTCGGCGCGGCGCCGCGCGCTGTCGCGGTCGATGCGCACGATACGCGCGCCGGGAAAGCGCGCCGCCAGCGTCTCCTCGACGCGCTGCGTGCCGCGCCCCATCGCTTTCAGGTCGACGTTGCCGCAGGTCGGGCAGGCGCGCGGGACCGGGCCTTCCGCGCCGCAATGGTGGCAACGCAGCCGCCGGTCGGTTGAATGAAGAACCATTCGCGCCGTGCAACGCTCACAGCCCGCTGTCCAGCCGCAGGCCTCGCAGGCGAGCACCGGCGCGTAGCCGCGCCGGTTGATGAAGATCAGGCTCTGCTCGCGGTTGGCAAGCCGCCTCTCGATCTCCAGAAGAAGAGCCTTGCAGAAACCTTGCGCAGGCGGATCTTCGCGGACGTCCACGGTTTTCACCGCAGGCAGGCGCGCCCCGGGCGAGGCGCGCTCGGGGAGCTCGAGCCGCTCGTAGCGCCCGAGGGTCGAGTTGTGCCAGGTTTCGAGCGATGGGGTCGCCGTGCCGAGCACCACGGGGCACCCGGCGAGCTTCGCGCGATACACCGCGGCGTCGCGCGCCGAGTAGCGCAGGCCTTCCTGCTGCTTGAACGAGGCGTCGTGCTCTTCGTCGACCACGATCAGGGCGAGCTTCGGCATTGGCGCGAGCACCGCGAGCCGGGTGCCGAGCACGATGCCGGCCTCGCCGCGCGCGGCGGCGAGCCAGGCGCCGGTGCGCGCGACGTCCTCGAGGGCGCTGTGCATCAGCGCGAGGTGCGCGTCGGGGAAAGCCTCGCGGAAGCGAGCCTCCAGCTGCGGCGTCAGGCTGATCTCCGGAACCAGGATGAGCGCTTGCATGCCGCGCTCGAGCGCTTTCGCGACGAGGTGCAGGTAAACCTCGGTCTTGCCGCTCCCCGTCACGCCGTGCAGCAGATAGGCGTTGAAACCGACGCCGACGCGCGCAACGACTTCCTTCTGATCCGGGAGGAGTGAATGACCACGAACGAAGCGAGCGCCCGGTGCAGGCGACTTGTCGTGCTTGAGCGACACCTTGCGCGGCAGCGGCTTCGTCGATCTCAGGCGCGGCGGCAACGCGCCGATCACGGTCTCGCCGAGTGGACGTTGGTAGTACGCCGAAAGGAAGCGCATCAGCGCGATCCAATCCTCCGGCAGCCGCGGCGCGTCGTCGCGCAGTGCGGTGATCGGCTTGATGCGCTCCGCGGGAAGCTCCGGAGCGACGCGCGCCTCGATCACCACGCCGATTTTTTGTTGCGCGCCGAAGCGAACCGTGACGCGATCGCCGATGCGCGCATCGACCCCTGCGGGCAACGAATACTCGAAGAGTTTCGGCAGCGGCACGTCCAGCCCGACCCGAATGCAAAAATTTCCCTCGTCCGGCAAGGACTTAGGGTTTGTGGATAAAGCTGTGGGTAAGCGCTTCATCCTTGTGTAACACGGTTCTGCCAGAGGACCGGGGAGGGTGTCGAACTGGCCTCGGGATCGTTTTTACGTTGTGGTGTCAGGGAGTTACGAGCCCCTACGCAGGGGACAGGCGATTTATCGGGAAATGCCCGGCGTAGGCCAGGGAATGTGCATAAGTCAAGGGCCGGCGGCCGGCTTTTCTCGCAGTCGCTTGCTGTAAGCACGCACTTCGTCTACGAGCGCCACTACGGATTCCACGGGAGTGCGCGGCTGAAGGCCGTGGCCGAGATTGAATATGTGGCCGGGCTCGGCGCCGAAGCTGTCAATCACCTTGCGCGCAGCTTCGCGCACGCGCTCCGGCGGCGCAAATAGCGCGGCAGGATCGAGATTTCCTTGCAGCGCGACGCGTCCGGCGGCGAGACGACGCGCCGCGCGCGCATCGCACGTCCAATCGAGGCCGACCGCCGAGCAACCGCTGCTCATCATCGCAGCGAGCCACGGGTTGCCGCCTTTCGTAAAGAGAATCGTCGGCGCTTTCGTGACTTGCTTCAGGATGGACCTGCTGTATCTGAGCGAAAACGTTTCGTAGTCCTCGTGCGCCAGGATGCCGCCCCAGGTGTCGAAGATCATCACGGCATCGGCGCCGGCCTCGATCTGCGCGTTCAGATAGGCGGCGATCGCGGTGGCGTTGACCTCGAGGATGCGATGCAAAAGGTCGGGACGCGCGTGCAGCATCGTCTTGACGGTGCGCCAATCGTCGCTGCCCGATCCTTCCACCATGTAGCAGGCGAGCGTGAAAGGGCTGCCGGAGAACCCGATCAGCGGAACGCGGCCGGCAATGGCGCGGCGGCTTTCGCGCACGGCGTCCAGGACATACTTCAAATCCAGGGTCGGATCCGGTGCGGCGAGCTTGCGGATCCCGGCTTCTTCGCGCAGCGGCCGCTCGAAGCGCGGGCCTTCGCCTTCGGCAAAAGCGAGGCCGAGCCCCATCGCATCGGGAATGGTGAGGATGTCTGAAAACACGATCGCGGCATCGAGCGGAAAGCGCTCGAGCGGCTGCAGCGTGACTTCCGCGGCGAGCGCGGGGGTCTTGGCAAGGGCCAGAAAGCTGCCGGCTCTGGCGCGCGTGGCGTTGTATTCGGGAAGGTAACGGCCCGCCTGGCGCATGAGCCAGATCGGCGTGTGCTCGGTCGGCTGGCAGGCGAGGGCCCGCAGCAGCGTGTCGTTCTTCAGAGCAGGGTGGCGATGAATTTCCACTCGCTCTCCGTCACCGGGGTGATCGACAGCCGGTTTCCCGGCTGCAGGGTTCGCATCTTCGCGAGCGGCTTGTGCGAGCGCAATTCGGCGAGCGGAACGAGCCGCGTCTTGCGCAGCGCCCGCACGTCGACGTTGACCCAGCGCGGGCTGTCCTTCTTCGACTTCGGATCGTAATAGTCGCTCTTGCGGTCGAACTGGGTCCTGTCGGTGTAGGCGGCCGAGGCGACTTCGGCGATGCCGGCGATGCCCGGTTCCGGGCAGCTCGAATGGTAGAACAGCACCCCGTCCCCGATGCGCATCGCGTCGCGCATGAAATTGCGCGCCTGGTAGTTGCGCACCCCGCTCCACGGCGTGATGCGCCCCGGCGCAGCGAGCGCGTCGTCGATCGAGCACTCATCCGGCTCGCTTTTCATCAGCCAATATTTCATTGTTCTTCGCGGAGGAAAAGTTCCCCGCGCGTGGCGGTGGGCCCGGCTCCCGAACCCTGGCTAAACAGGGTGGTCGCTTACCGGTCACATCAGGTTCGTCCGGCACGCGTAGCCGGTGCAGAAGCAACGGCAGCGCGAGGGACGATCGCAACAGTGACGCTAGATCCGCAACCTGAGGAAGCTATCGGTTCGGAAATATTGGGCCCTGTCGCTCACCGCAGGGAACCAGAGGCTTTTTTAGAACAACTTCTCCTGCTTTGCAATCGCCGCGTCGATCTGCGATTCGAGCTCGATCAGGCGGCGCTTTGCCCGGCCGAGGTCGAATCCGCCGCCGAGCTTCATGCTAAGCAATTCGTGCGCCACGTTGAGCGCCGCCATCACCGCGATGCGCTCCGCGCCCATGACTTTGCCGGCCTTGCGGATCTCGTTCATCTTCGCGTCGAGGTAGGCGACCGCCTGCATCAGCGCCTCGCGCTCGTCGTCGTCGCACGCGACGCGGTAGCTGCGGCCGAGGAGGTTCACTTCGACGGTCTTGGGTTCGGCCATGCGGAGCGGCTTCACCCGGGCAGGCGCGAGAGCAGGCCCTCGAGGCGGGCCTTGGCGCCGTCGATCTTCTCGTTCAGGCGCTTCGCGTCGGTGCGCGCGGCGGCGAGCTGCTGGCGCAGCTCCACGTTCTCGGCGCGCAGCCGCTCGCACAGGGTCACGAACTGAGCGACCTTCGCCTCCAAGGAATTGAACTCCGTCTCCACGCAGGCGCACTATGTTGCAAAACTCAAGCAAGGTCAAGCAGTAAGCCCGTTTTCTGCATGTACTTCATGACCTTGTCACGCAGTCCGCCCCCCAGGTCCGCCGCTCTTATAATCGGTCGCGCCAAGTCGGTGCCCGCCCGGCCTTTCGGCCGGGCGGGGTAAACGGGAAACAGGAACCAAGGCAAGAGCCAAGGCTTCAGCCGCGGCAACCTGTGCTGCCCCCGCAACGGTAAGCGCGTCAAGCCGCATCAATACGCCACTGTGGAACCCCACGGGAAGGCGATGCGAGCGAGGAGCGCGAGCCCGGATACCGGCCGACTGGCTGGCTTCGCCTCAGGGAGATGAGGCGAGGCCGTCCGTAACGGTTTTCCGGCTTGCGGGGACGCTCGCCGGGGAAGGGAGAGAAGTTCCAATGTTCGCAGCCATCGGCTCGCGTGCCCTGGTGCTGGCGCTCGTTCCGTCCTTTGTCTTCGCCCAGGAAGACGCAGTTGTCGTGACCGCCTCGCGCACCGAACAGCGCCTGCGCGACACCATTCCCCACACCACGGTCCTCACCCAGAAGGAAATCCGCGACTCGCAAGCGGTCGACCTGCCCGCGCTCCTGCGCAGCGAAGCGGGGTTCGAGATGGCGCAGACCGGCGGCATGGGCTCGGTGCCCTCGCCGCTCTCGCTGCGCGGCAGCACGAGCGCACGCACGCTCGTGCTGGTGGACGGCGTGCGCATCGAGGATGCGGGCTTCAGCTCGACTGCCCTGCAGCACATCATGCTCGACCAGGTCGAGCGCGTGGAGATCGTGCGCGGCAACGTCTCGAGCCTCTACGGCTCGAACGCCGTCGGCGGCGTGATCCAGGTGTTCACCAAGCGCGGCAAGGGCGAGCCCGCGCCCTACGCCCAGGTCATGGCGGGTTCGCGCAATACCAGCGATGTTTCTGCGGGCTACGGCGGCGAGCTGGGCGGCACTCGCTTCAATATCTCGGCATCGCGCTTCGATACCCGGGGGTTCTCCGCGATCGACCCGGCGCTCGCGCCGCTCGCCAATCCCGACCCTGACGGCTACCGCAACGAGAGCTTTACCTTCAGCGTCTCGCGCCGCCTGAATCCCGGCCACGAGGTCGGGGTAGCGGCGTTCAAGACCGCGGCCTGGCTCGACTACGACCGGCCGACTTTCACCGTGCCTACGGATGAGCACCGTTCCAACCAGGACCTCTCGATGCTGCAGGCCTGGTGGGAAGCGCGCTTCGTCGAGCCCTGGAAATCGCGCATTACCGTGGCGGAAAACAAGGATCAGCGCACCGACACGCTGAATGGGGCGTTCAGCAACAGCTCGAACACCCGCACGCGGCAGCTCATCTGGGACAACGAGCTGCGCGTGGCGCCACCGCATGTGCTCACGGCCGGGCTCGAAGGGCGCGATCAGACGCTGGACAGCGCTTCGTCGTTCGGCGGCAATCCCCTGCGCGAGCGCGAGGTCAGCGCGGCTCGCGTGGGGTATCTCGGCCGGCTCGGGAATCACAGCTTCCAGGCCAATTACCGTTACGAGGACTACTCCGACTTCGGCTCGGAGGGCACCTATTTCCTCGGCTACGGCTATGACCTCACCAGCGCCTGGCGTTTCACGTTGAGCAATGCCACGGCGTTTCGCGCCCCGACTTTCCTCGACCTCGACCCGGCCTTCGGCAACCCGAACCTCAAGCCCGAGCGCTCGAAAACCAGCGAGATCGGCATCCAATGGGCGTCCGGGCCGCACCGCCTGCGCGTGGTCTGGTTCGACACTGAATACGAGGACGCAATCGTGCTCGACAACCTGTTCATTCCGCAGAACGTGCAGACGGCCTCGAACGAGGGCATCGAGACGAGCTACAGCGGCGTGCTCGCCGGCTTCGACCTGCGCGCGTCGCTCACCTTCCAGGATCCGGTGGAGCAGGACCGCACCAACTCGCCGCCGCAGCAGGCGCTGCGCCGCGCAAAGACGCTCGCCGCGTTCGCCGCGCACCGCAGCTTCGGCGCCTGGCGCGCCGGCGCGGAATGGCGCGCGAGCGGCGAGCGGCGCGACCAGAGCATCACGAACTCGACCGTCACCGTGTTCGACCCTTCCTACTCGGTCCTCAACCTGCTGGTGCGCTACCAGGTCGCCAAGAACCTCTATGTCGCCGCCCGGCTGGAGAACGCCCTGGACGAGGACTATCGCCTGGTCGAGGGCTACAACACCGCGGGACGGGGAGTTTTCTTCAGCGCGGGCTGGCAGCCTTGAGCCGCGCCCGGTCGAGATGCTCGCAGAGCAGCCGGGTCGCGCCGATCGCGCGCGGGCCGTGGCGGTGCATTTCATTTACCGGCACCACGTAAAGATTCCCGGCCTGCACGGCCCGCAGGCCGGGGAAGCGCCGCCAGTACGCGTGCCAGCCGCTATTTCCGCCCACGATCGCTTCAGGGTCGGCCGCGAGCACGCTCTCCACGTTGACGATCGGCGCCATCAGCGCCGAATCGGCGAAGATGTTGCGCCCGCCGCAGAGCGCGATCGCGTCGGACACGAACTGCCCGCCGCCGAGCGTCATCAGCGGGCGCTCGGAGATCTGATAGAACACGCTGACCGGCCGCCGTCCCCGGTAGGTAGCGTCGAGCCGCGCAAGCTCCTTTCGCAGCGAGTCGGCGAGGGGCGCGGCCGCGGCGCTGGTGCCGGCGAGAATGCCAAGCGCCTCGATCGTGTCGGGGATCTGCGCGAGCCGCCGCGGCTCGCTATAGAACACCGGCACGCCGAGCGACTCCAGACGCGCCAGGGCCGGCGCGGTCGCCTCCAGCCGCCACGCCACCACGAGATCGGGCTTGAGGGCGAGCACCATCTCGAGGTTTACCGTCCCCGAGCTCGCCACCCGCGGCAGCCGCCTGGCTTCCTCTGGATAATCGCTGTAGTCCGATGCCGCGACGACCTTGGCGCCCGCGCCGGCGGCGTAGAGCTGCTCGGTGACGTGCGGCGCGAGGCTAACAATGCGTTGGGCGGGTGTCGGAAGTGAGACGTTCCGGCCGTCGCTGTCGATGGCAGTAACAGCCTCTACCGAACAGGAAATTACCCAGAATGCTGCAACGATGAACCGCACCGAACGATTTTACCGGGCGCGGCGCACGCTCATGATCCAGGGCACCTGTTCGGGCGCCGGCAAGAGCACGCTGGTCGCGGGCTTGTGCCGCGTGCTCGCCCGCAGGGGAATGAAGGTCGCGCCCTTCAAGCCGCAGAACATGTCGCTCAACAGCGCGGTCGCGGCCGACGGGGGCGAGATCGCGCGCGCGCAGGCGCTGCAAGCACAGGCGGCGCGGGTCGCAGCGCTCGTCGACATGAATCCGGTGCTGCTCAAGCCTTCGAGCGATACGCGCGCGCAGGTCGTCGTGGGTGGCAAGCCTTTTGCCGATCTACCTGCTCATGATTACCAGGATCTGAAACCAAGGCTCTTGCGGGAGGTGCTGGCCGCGTTCCACCGGCTGCAGGAAAAGTTCGACGCGGTGATCGTCGAGGGCGCGGGCAGCCCGGCGGAAGTCAACCTGCGCGCGAACGACATCGCCAACATGGGATTCGCCGAGGCCGCCGATTGCCCCGTGCTGCTGGTCGCCGACATCGACCGCGGCGGCGCGCTTGCCCACGTCGTTGGCACGCTCGCCTGCCTCAGCCCTTCCGAGCGCGAGCGCATTGCCGGTGTCGTGATCAATCGTTTTCGCGGCGACCGGGCGCTGCTCGCGCCGGGGCTCGAGTGGCTGGAGCGCGAATGCGGCAAGCCGGTGCTCGGCGTGCTGCCCTTCCTGAACGGCCTGGTCCTCGATGCCGAGGACGCGCTGCCCGAAACGAAACCGGGGACAGACCGCGGTTTTCGCGTCGTGGTGCCGGTCTATCCGAGGATCAGCAACCACACGGATTTCGATCCGCTCAGGCTGCACCCGCAGGTTGGGTTGCGCTGGGTCGGGCCCGGGCAGCCGATGCCCGCCGCCGACCTGATCATCCTGCCGGGCAGCAAGAACGTGCGCGCGGACCTGGAATTCCTGAAAGCGCAGGGCTGGGCCGACGCGATCCTGCGCCACCTGCGCTACGGCGGGCGCGTGGTCGGAATCTGCGGCGGCCTGCAGATGCTCGGGACATGGATCCACGATCCCGACGGCGTCGAAGGGCCGGCGGGATCGAGCGAAGGCCTGGGGCTGCTCGATCTGGAAACGACGCTCGGACGCGACAAGGAATTGCGAAATGTGAAGGGCGAACTCGCGCTCGGTGCCGCAGCGTTCACCGGATATGAGATTCACATGGGCGCTTCGCAAGGTGAAGCGCTCGCGCGGCCCGCGGCGATGATCGACGGCATGCCCGAAGGCGCGCTGTCCGCCGACGGCAGGATCCTCGCCACCTATGTCCATGGCATCTTCGATGGGCCCGAGGCATGCGCGGCGCTGCTGCGGTGGGCAGGGCTGGAGGCGGCGCACGGGGTCGACCTAGCCGCGCTGCGCGAGGCGAGCCTCGAGCGCCTGGCGGACTGCGTCGAAGAGAATCTGGATCTGCAAGCGCTGTTCTAGCTGCCCTCTTTTTCTAGCTAAACTCGCGGGATGGTGAGGGATGCCGTTCCGCTGGGGGAATGCGGGCGCGCGCTGGTGGTGAAGCTGCGCCACCATGGCGACGTGCTGCTCGCGGCGCCGGTGCTCTCGCTGCTCAAGGCGCGCGCGCCGCGGCTCGAGGTCGATGCGCTGGTGTACGACGACACCATGCCGATGCTCGAAGGTCATCCGGCGCTGTCGCAGCTCTATTTCGTGGGCCGCAGGTGGCGCGACCGGGGCGCGCTGCCGCGCTTCACGCTGGAGAAGCATCTGCTGCAAAGCCTGAGGGCCCGGCGCTACGACCTCCTGGTCCACCTCTCCGAGCAGCCGCGCGGCGCGTGGCTCTCCCGGCTCCTCGGCACGCGCTACAGCGTCGCCCCGGCGATGCCGGGACGCGGGAAGTTCTGGGCGAAGAGCTTCACGCACCTTTATCCGCTGGTCGGCGGCGGGCGGCGCCACCAGGTCGAGCTCAACCTCGACGCGCTGCGGCGCATCGGCGTGCAGCCGGGCCCCCACGAGCGCAAGGTGCATTTCGTTCCGGGAGCGGAGGCCGAGCAGGCGATCGACGAGCTGGTGGGCGAGGTTCCCTTCGTGCACATGCACCCCGCGTCGCGCTGGCAGTTCAAGTCCTGGCCGGCGGAGCGCAACGCCGAGCTCATCGACCGGCTCGCCGCCGACGGCCACAACGTCGTGCTGACCTCGGCGCCCGACGAGGTCGGCTTCATCGGGGAGATTCTGAAAAAAGCCGCGGCGCGGCCGGTCAGCCTTGCGGGAAAACTGTCGATCAAGCAGCTTGGCGCGCTCACCGCGCGCGCCAAGCTCTTCATCGGCGTCGACTCGATGCCGATGCACCTCGCTGCGGCCATGGGAACGCCGACGGTGGCGCTGTTCGGGCCGAGCGGCGAGAACGAGTGGGGGCCGTGGAATGTCGAGCGGCGCGTAGTGACCACCACGCATACCTGCCGTCCCTGCGGCTACGACGGCTGCGGCGGCGGCAAGCTCTCGGAATGCCTCACGTTCCTGCCGGTCGAGCCTGTCCACGCCGCGGCGCGCGAACTACTTAAGAAGTGAAAGTTGCTATCGTGCGGCAGCGTTATAACCCCTACGGAGGCGCTGAGCGCTTCGTCGCCCGTGCGCTGCCGGCCCTGGAGCGCGCCGGAATGGATGTGACTTTGTTTTCAAGAAAGCAGCAGGGGTGGGGCGCGCGCCGGTTCGTGCGTGTCGATCCTTTGCATGCCGGCAATCTGTGGCGCGACTGGTCGTTCGCGCGCGCGGCGCGCAAGGCGTGGCGCCGCGAGCACTTCGACGTGGTGCAGTCGCACGAGCGCATCCCCGGCTGCGACGTGTACCGCGCCGGCGACGGCGTGCACCGCCGCTGGCTCGCGCTGCGGCGCGCCGCCGCGGGTCCGGTGGAGCGCGCGGGGATCGCGCTCAATCCGTACCACAGCTATGTGTGCAGGGCGGAAAAGCAGATGCTGGAGCATCCGCGCCTGCGTGCGGTGATCTGCAACTCGAAGATGGTGCGTGACGAGGTCCAGCGCGGCTTCCGCATCGCACCGGAGAAGCTGCACGTGATCTACAACGGCGTGGACCTGGAGCATTTCCATCCCCGGCACCGCGAGAAGCTGCGCGGCGCGGCGCGCGCGGAAATCGGCTGCAGTCCCCGCGACACGGTGTTTGCGTTCGTAGGCTCCGGCTTCTCGCGCAAGGGGCTGGACGCGGCCCTCGCGGCGGCCTCCCGGGGGCCCTATTGGCTTGCCATCGTCGGCAAGGACCGCGTTCGGGAAACGACCAATCCCCGCATCAAGTTTCTCGGGGGACGCGAGGACGTGCGCCCCTACTACGCGGCGGCCGACTGCTTCCTCCTGCCGACCCGCTACGATCCATTTCCGAATACCGTGCTGGAAGCGATGGCAATGGGATTACCGGCAATCGTGAGCTCGCGCTGCGGCGCCGCCGAGGTGATCGAGCCCGGGGTGAACGGCTGGATCTGCCAGCCGGACGATGTGCAGGGCATCGCACGGCTGATGCAGGAGGCCGACCAGGCCGTTGGCAACCCGCGCATGGGCGATGCGGCGCGCGCCACGGCAGAACGGTTCGGAATCGATGCCATGGCGCGGCAGCTGGTGGATTTGTATGCTTCTCTGAAAAATCTTGGATAACAGCAAAGAACTCTATTTCCGGCTGCTCTCCTACGTGCGGCCGTACGCGAAGGTGTTCGCGATCGCGGTGCTCGGCATGGTGCTGGCGGCCGCGACCGAGCCGCTGTTCCCGGCGCTGATCAAGCCGCTGCTCGACGAGGGCTTCGCGCCGAGCGGCGAGCGCTCCTGGCCGCCCATCCTGTTCGCCGCCGCCATCATCGCCATCTTCGTGGTGCGGGGAATCCTGACGTTCAGCTCGAGCTACTGCCTCACCTGGGTGGCGCAAAAAGTGGTGCTCGACCTGCGCAGCGCGATGTTCAGCCGGCTGGTGCGCTTCCCGGCGAGGTATTTCAATGACAACAGCTCCGGCAAGGTCCTCTCCAGGGTGGCCTACGACGTCACCGGGGTGACCGAGGCGGCAACCGGGGTGCTGACCGTCCTGATCAAGGACTCCATCGTGATCGTGCTGTTGCTCGGGTACCTCTTCTACCTGAACTGGAAGCTCACCCTGATCGCGCTGGTGGTGGGGCCGCCGATCGCGTTCACGGTGCGGGTGATCTCGAAGCGCCTGCGCCGCGTCTCGCGCGCGGCGCTGCTCGCGCAAGGCGACCTGGTGCACGTGCTGCAGGAGACCATCGACTGCCACAAGGTGGTGAAGGTGTTCGGCGGCCAGGATTACGAGATCCGGCGCTTCCGTAAAAGCGCGCAGGTGCTGCGCGGCAACTTCATGCGCATCAATGTCTCGGCCGCCCTGACCACTCCGATCACGCACACGCTGGCCGCCTTCGCCATCGCCATCATCATTTACATCGCGCTGCAGGATTCGCTCGCGGGGCGCACGACCGTCGGCGAGTTCGCTTCGTTCCTCACCGCGATGCTGATGCTGCTCGCGCCGCTCAAGCACCTGAGCGAGATCAACAATGCGCTGCAGCGCGGCCTCGCCTCGGCCGAGAGCGTGTTCGGCATGATCGATGCGCCGGTGGAGCAGGACGGGGGGACGGTTGCCATCGGCAGGACGCGCGGGGAGATCAGCTTCGAAAGGGTCTCGCTGACCTATCCGGAGCGCATCGACCCCGCGCTGGCCGACATCGACCTGCACGTGCGTCCCGGCGAGACCGTTGCGCTCGTCGGCGGCTCGGGCGGAGGTAAGACCACGCTGGTCAACCTGCTGCCGCGCTTCTACTCCCCGACCGCGGGCCGCGTGCTGCTCGACGGCCACGACCTGCAAACCCTCACTCTGGCTAGCCTGCGCGCCAACATCGCGCTCGTCAGCCAGGAGATCGTGCTGTTCAACGACTCGATCTACGCCAACATAGCCTACGGCGGCATGGGCGGCGCCGCCGAGAAGGAAGTGATCGCCGCGGCCGAGGCGGCGCACGCTCTGGACTTCATCCGCGACACCCCCCAAGGGCTGAATACGCTGATCGGCGAGAACGGACTGCGCCTGTCCGGAGGGCAGCGCCAGCGCCTGGCAATCGCGCGCGCCATCCTCAAGAACGCGCCGCTCCTGCTCCTGGACGAGGCCACCTCCGCACTGGATTCGGAGTCCGAGCGCCAGGTGCAGGCCGCGCTGGAAGCGCTGATGCGCGGTCGCACCACCATCGTCATCGCGCACCGGCTCTCGACCATCGAGCGCGCCGACCGCATCGTGGTGCTCGAGCGCGGCCGCATCGTGGAGACGGGCAGCCATGCCGAGCTGCTGGCGCGCGAGGGGGTGTACGCCAAGCTCTACCGAATGCAGTACGCCGTGGAGCGGGCAGCGGCGTAAGAAAGGTGAGGAGGGCCTAGACCGGCGTTAAACATTGTTTTACAATGGCGGTATGGTCAAGACCATCACCAAAGTGGGCAATTCCCACGGCCTCATCTTCGACGCCACGCTACGCGAGCTGACGGGGCTGAAACCCGGGGACCAAGTCAACGTCACCGTGCACGAGGGCGGCGCCATCGTCATTACTCCGATGACGGCGGTGGTCGATGCGGACGAAGCACGCGAACGCGCGGAGCGGCTCGTGAAGGCCAACAGCGAGCTCTTCCGCCGCCTTGCCTAGCGAAGGGTTTCGCCACCTAACGGTTTCAGCCGTATTGGCGATTCAGGAGATAGCGATCAAGGCACACGGCGGGACGCCGGGTTTGCGCGACGCCGCCTTGCTGGAGTCCGCTGTCGCAGCGCCTCAAGCATCCTTTGGTGGCGAGCCTCTGATGAAGGAAGGCATCGAAATCGCCGCCGCTTATCTCTTCTACCTTTGCCGAAATCATCCGTTTCTGGACGGCAACAAACGCACGGCTCTGGCAGCCTGCCTGGTCTTCCTGGAATCGAACGATTTGCTGAGCGATCCGCAGACGCCTTCCCGCGATTTGGACGCCTGGGAAGCGCTCGTGCTGGACGTGGCGGCCTCTCGCCTTGATCGGCGGCAAACCACCACCCGGCTTCGTCGCCTACTCGCATTAACGCGACGTCCTAGGAGGAAAAAGTCGTGAAGCGCCTCTCCATCGTCCACACCGAGTCGTCGCTGGTGTGGGGTGGCCAGGAGATCCGCGTGCTTTCCGAATCGCAGGGCCTGATCCGCCGAGGCCACGACGTGAAGCTCATCTGCCCGTCCGAAGCGCGCATCCATGCCGAGGCCGGCAGCTGGGGGGTGCCGGTGATTGCGCTGCCGATCGCGAAAAAGCGGCCGGTGGGCGTCAACGTGCTTTACGAGTGGCTGAAGCGCAACCGCTGCGACCTGGTCAGCACCCACAGCTCGACCGATTCGTGGCTCACCGCGTTCGCGCTGCTCGCCCTCGGCCGACCGGTCCCGATGGTGCGCACGCGCCACACCTCGGCGCCGGTGCCGCGCAACCCGCCGACGCGCTGGCTCTACACGCGCGCCACGGCGCGTATCGTCACCACCGGGGAGACGTCGAAAGAGGAGCTCATTCGCAGGAACGGTTTTCCACACGCCCGCATCGACTCGGTTCCAACGGGCGAGGGCATGCTCGACAGCATGGAGCGGATCTACGCTCAGGTGCGGCGGTAGTCGTCGGCGAAGCGCTCGATGTCGTCCTCACCGAGGTAGTCGCCGGACTGCACTTCGATCACGAACAGCGGCTCGGTCCCGGGGTTCTCCAGCCGGTGCTTCGTTCCGGTCGGTATGTAGGTCGACTGGTTGGCGCCAAGCCTCAGCTCTTCCTCGCCGCGCGTGACCTTGGCCTCGCCGGACACGACCACCCAGTGCTCGGCGCGCTTGCGGTGGAGCTGCAACGAAAGCCGCGCGCCCGGCTTGATCATCAGGCGCTTCACCTGGAAGCGCTCGCCGTTGTCGATCGACTCGTAGTAGCCCCACGGGCGGTAGACGCGGCGGTGGGTGGCGTGCTCAGTGCGCTTGCTGCGCTTCAGCTGCTCGACCGCGAGCTTCACGTCGTCGGCCCGCTCCTTGGTCGAGACGAGCAGCGCGTCGCTCGTCTCGATTACCACCAGGTTCTCGACGCCCACCGCGGCGATCAGCCGGCCTTCGCTGCGCAGGTACGAGCCGTGGCTGTCGCGCGCCATGACATCGCCCTGCGAGACGTTGCCGAGCGCGTCCTTCGCGCCGATCGCCCACAGCGCGCTCCACGAGCCGACGTCGCTCCAGCCGAAGCGCGCCGGCACCACGACCGCGTCGCGGGTCTTTTCCATCACGGCGCGGTCGATCGAGTCGTCGGGAACCGAGAGGAACGCCGCGCGCTCCGGCCGCACGAAATCGGCGTCGCGCTGCGAGCCCGCCATCGCCTTGGTGACGGCCGCGACGATGTCGGGCCGGTGGCGCCCGAGCTCGGCGAGGTAGCGGTCGGCGCGGAACACGAAGATGCCGCCATTCCAGTAATAACCACCGGCGGCGAGAAAGCCTTTCGCCGTCTCCAGGTCCGGCTTCTCCACGAAGCGTTCAACGACAAAGGCATCCTCACGTTTCGCGCCCTGCTTGATGTAGCCGTAGCCGGTATGCGGGCTCGCTGGCGCGATGCCGAACACGACGAGCGCGCCGGCGCTGGCGAGCCGCACCGCCGAGCGCACCGCCGCGTGGAACTCGCGCAGGTTTGAGATCGCGTGGTCCGCCGGAAGCAGGAGCATCACGGTGGTCTTGTCCGGCAACAGAAGCGCCGCTGCCGCCGCGGCGGCTGCCGTGCCCCTGCCCGCGGGCTCGAGCAGCAGCGCCTGCGGCGGGCAGGAGATCTCGCGCAACTGCTCCGCGGCGAGGAAGCGGTGCTCCTCGTTGGCGATGGCGATCGGCGCCTGGGCGTCTTCGAGCCCCTGCAGCCGCACGAGCGTTTCCTGCAGCATGGTGCGCTCGGAGACGAGCGGCAGGAACTGCTTCGGAAGATGCGAGCGCGACAGCGGCCAGAGCCGCGTGCCCGACCCTCCACAGAGCACTACTGGTGTGAATGACATGCCGGGGGCGATTATAGGGTGCTGGAATTAGAATGCCGGCCATGAAGAGATTGCACGACCCGGAGCTGTCCGTCGCGGTTCTAATCCCGTGCTTCAACGAAAGCGCGACGATCGCCGATGTGGTCCGCAGCTGGCGCGGCGCTCTGCCCGCGGCGCGCATCTACGTATTCGACAACAACTCGACCGACGACAGCGCGCGCCTCGCCCGCGAGGCTGGCGCCGTCGTGCGGGCGGAGGCGCGGCAGGGAAAGGGCAACGTGGTGCGCCGCATGTTCGCCGACGTCGACGCCGACCTCTACCTCCTGGTGGACGGCGACGGCACCTACGACGCCTCGGCGGCGCCGGCGCTGATCTCGCGGCTGGTCGAAGGCGAGTTCGACATGGTGACCGCGGCGCGCAAGCCGGTGGACACGAATTCGTACCGGCCGGGACACCGGTTCGGCAACCGCGCCCTCACCTGCATCGTCGCCCAGGTGTTCGGCAAGCAGATCACGGACCTGCTTTCGGGCTACCGGGCGCTTTCGCGCCGCTTCGTGAAGTCGTTTCCGGCGCTCTCCTCGGGGTTCGAGATCGAGACCGAGCTCTCGGTGCACGCGCTCGAGCTCGGCATCCCCTTCTGCGAGGTCGAGACGCGCTACTTCGCCCGTCCCGGCGGCTCGCAGAGCAAGCTCTCGGCGTTCCGCGACGGCTGGCGCATCCTGATGACGATCGTCAAGCTGGTCAAAGGCGAGCGCCCGCTCGCCTTCTTCACCACCATCGCCGCGCTCGCCGCGATTCCCGCGCTGGTCATCGGCGTGCAGCTCTGGCTCACGTTCGTGGAAACCGGCCTGGTGCCGCGCTTTCCTTCGGCGATTCTCGCGACCGGCTTGATGCTGACGGCGTTCCTGAGCCTGGTCTGCGGGCTGGTGCTGGATACGGTCACCCGCGGACGCCAGGAAATGAAGCGCCTCGCGTATCTCAGCTGGCCCTCGTTCGAAGCGGCGAAGCAGCGCGGTTAGCCGGTGCGCGCCGAGCTCGCCCCGCAGTTCACCCGCTTTGCCGCAGTCGGGATGGTCGGCTTCGTCGTCGATGCGACCGTGCTGCAGCTGCTCGTCAGCGCCGCGGCGTGGTCGCCTTTCGTCGCGCGGGCCGTTTCCTTTCCGGTCGCGCTCGCCTGCACCTTCGCGCTCAACCGCGCCTGGACGTTCCAGGGGCTGCGCCTGCCGCTCGTGCGTGCCTACGGCGCTTACGGCGCGATCCAGGTCGTCGGCGCGTTGATCAACCTCTTCGTGTTCTCGGTCTGCCTGCTCCTCGCGCCGCCGTTGTACGAGCAGCCGGTGATCGCGCTGGGCATCGGCGCCGCGGTGTCGCTGCTCTTCAACTTCTACGCCACGCGCAGCGTGGTCTTCCGCACGTGAGCGCCTACAGCGGCGCCGCGAACCTCGAAATCATGGAGGCAGCCGTCCGCTACAACGGCTACCTGCTGGGCCTCATCACGCCGCTCGCCTCCGGCGGCAGGCGGGTTCTGGATTTCGGCGCTGGCAGCGGCACGTTCGCCGCCGAGCTGCAGCAGAGAAAAGTCGACATCCTGTGCGTCGAGCCCGATGCGGGGCTGCGGCAGGCGCTAGAGGCGAAAGGACTGCGGGCCTACGCAGACCTCAAGGGCATTGCGGTCGAGTCGATCGATCTCGTGTATTCGTTCAACGTGCTCGAGCACATCGAGGACGATGCCGCGGCGCTGCGCGAGCTGCGCCGCGTGCTCAAGCCCGGCGGCCGTCTGCTGCTCTACGTGCCGGCCTTCATGATCCTGTATTCGGCCATGGACCGCCGCATCGGCCACCTGCGCCGCTATCGGAAGAAAGCCCTCGCCGAGCTCGTGCGGCGAGCCCGTTTTGCCGTCGACGACGTGCGCTACGCGGACAGCCTGGGGTTCCTCGCCGCGCTGGCATTCAGAACTGTCGGCCCGCCGAGCGGCGAGCTCAGACCCCGCGCGGTGCGAGTCTATGATAAATACCTGTTTCCGCTTTCCCGGGCGCTCGACGTCTGCCTCGACCCGGTGATCGGCAAAAATCTCGTTTTGCGGGCAACAAGAACATGATCCTGGTGACCGGCGGCGCGGGTTTCATCGGCTCGAATTTCGTCCTGTCGACGCTGAAAGACAGTGGCGAAGCCATCGTCAACCTGGACAAGCTTACCTACGCCGGTAACCTCGGCAATCTGGAGTCGCTGCGCAACGACTCGCGCCACGTCTTCGTGCAAGGCGATATCGGCGACCGCGCGCTGGTCCGCAAACTGCTGAACGAATACAAGCCCAGGGCGATCGTGCACTTCGCCGCCGAAAGCCACGTCGACCGCTCGATCGCGGGGCCGGCAGCGTTCATCGAGACCAACGTGGTCGGGACGTTCTCGCTGCTGGAGGAAGCCCGGGTTTTCTCCAGGGAGATCCGCTTCCTGCACGTCTCTACCGACGAGGTCTACGGCTCGCTCGGCCCGGACGACCCGGCGTTCAGCGAAACCACGCCGTACGCGCCGAACAGCCCTTACTCGGCGTCCAAGGCGGCGGCCGACCACCTGGTGCGCGCCTACCACCACACTTACGGCCTGGCGACGCTCACCACCAACTGCTCGAACAACTTCGGGCCCTATCAGTTCCCCGAGAAGCTCATTCCGCTGACGATCCGCAATGCGCTCGCGGGGAAGCCGCTCCCGGTCTATGGCGATGGCCGCAACGTGCGCGACTGGCTCTACGTGCTCGACCATTGCGAGGCGCTGCGTCTCGTGCTCGAGCGCGGCCGCGTCGGCGAGACCTACAACATCGGCGGCGGAGCGGAGGAGGCGAACATCGACCTGGTCCGGAGAATCTGCTCCCTGCTGGATGAAGCGAACCCGCGCAAAGCGGGCAAGCACGCCGAGCTCATCACCTTCGTGACCGACCGCCCCGGCCACGACCGGCGCTACGCCATCGACTGCTCGAAGATCACGCGCGAGCTCGGCTGGCGGCCGCGCGAGAGCTTCGAGTCTGGTCTCGCCAAGACGGTGCGCTGGTACGTGGGTAACAGACCGTGAAGGGCATCGTTCTCGCGGGCGGCTCGGGCACGCGCCTCTACCCGGCGACGCAGGTCGTGTCGAAGCAGCTCCTGCCGGTGTACGACAAGCCGATGGTGTACTACCCGCTGTCGACCCTGATGCTCGCCGGCATTCGCGACATCCTGCTGATCTCCACGCCGCAGGACACGCCGCGCTTCGAGGCGCTGCTCGGCGACGGGAAAAAATGGGGCCTGCGGCTCGACTATGCGGTGCAGCCGAAGCCCGCCGGCATCGCCCAGGCGTTTCTCATCGGCCGGGAATTCATCGCGGGCCAGCGCGTGGCGCTGGTGCTGGGCGACAACATCTTCCACGGCCACGATTTCAGCGAGTTCCTCAAGCGCGCCGCCGCGCGCGAGCGCGGCGCCACCGTGTTCGCCTACGCGGTCAACGATCCCGGGCGCTACGGCGTGGTCGAGTTCGACGCGCGCGGCAAGGCGGTCAGCATCGAAGAGAAGCCGCGGCAGCCCAAGTCGCGCTACGCCGTCACCGGGCTGTATTTTTACGATGCGCGGGTCGCCGAGGTCGCGGCCGGCCTCAAGCCCTCGGCGCGCGGCGAGCTCGAGATCACCGACGTCAACCGCGCGTATCTCGAGCGCGGCGAGCTCGACGTGATCCCCATGGGCCGCGGCATGGCCTGGCTCGACACCGGCACGCACGAGGCGCTGCTCGAGGCCGCGCATTTCATCGAGACCATCGAGCGCCGGCAGGGCCTGAAGATCGCCTGCCCGGAAGAGATCGCCTACCGCATGGGCTTCATCGATGCGAAGCAGCTCGAAGCGCTCGCGGCGCCGCTGGAGAAGAGCGGCTACGGCGAATACCTGCGGCGCGTGCTGACCGACCGCCTGCTGTCATGAAAGTCACGCGTACCGAGATCCCGGAGGTCCTGGTGCTCGAGCCGCGCGTGTTCCAGGACGAGCGCGGGTTTTTCCTCGAGAGCTACAACCGCAGCACGTTCCGGGAGGCGAGCGGCCTGGAAGTCGAGTTCGTCCAGGACAACACTGCGTTCTCGGTGCGCAACGTCCTGCGCGGCCTGCACTACCAGATCCGGCAGCCGCAGGGAAAGCTGATCGCGGTCATGGCGGGGGAGATCTTCGACGTCGCGGTCGATCTGCGGCGCAGCTCGCCGACGTTCGGAAAGTGGGTCGGCGTGACGCTCACCGGGGTCGGCCACCGCATGATCTGGATCCCGCCGGGCTTCGCGCACGGCTACCTCGTGCTGTCCGAGCACGCGATCGTGTTCTACAAGGCGACCGACTTCTACGCACCGCAGCACGAGCGCACGATCCCCTGGAACGACCCCGAGCTCGGCATCCGTTGGCCCCTCGAAGCCGCGCCGATCGTCAGCGAAAAGGATCGACGCGGCGCCACGTTCCGCACGGCCGACCTGTTCGATTGAGGATCCTGCTCACCGGCCGCAACGGCCAGGTCGGGTCGGAGCTCGAACGCACTCTGGCTCCGCTTGGCGAGGTAATCGCTACGGATCGCACCCGCTTGAATCTGGAAAGCGAGGACGACACGCGACGCGTGGTGCGCGAAGCGAGACCGGACGTCATCGTGAACGCCGCGGCCTACGCCGCGGTGGACAAGGCCGAGTCGGAGCCCGAGCTCGCCATGCGGGTCAACGGCACCGCGCCGGGGGTCCTTGGCGAGGAGGCGAAGCGGCTGGGGGCGCTGCTCGTGCACTACTCGACGGACTATGTTTTCGACGGCGAAAAGCGCTCGCCGTACACCGAAGAGGACGCGCCCAATCCCGTCAGCCACTACGCGCGCACGAAGCTCGACGGCGAGCGCGCCGTCGCCGCGAGCGGATGCCGGCATCTGGTGCTGCGCACGAGCTGGGTCTACGGTCCACGCGCCGCCAACTTCTACCGGATCATCGCGCGCAAGGCCGCCGCCGGTGAATCCATGCGCATGGTCGACGACCAGACCAGTGTACCGACTACGAGCGCCTTCCTGGCCGAGCAGACGGTCGCGCTGGTGCGAAAGTCGGCGACCGGCCTGCTTCATCTGGTTCCTTCCGGGGAGGCCACCCGCTACGAGTTCGCACGCGCGGTGGTGAGAGCCGCGGGATCGACCTCACAAGTGCAGACGGCGCGCACGGCCGAGTTTCCTGCGCCCGCGCGCCGGCCAGTGTATTCGGTGCTCAGCAACCGCAAGGCTGCAGCGATGCTTGGGGCTTCGCTGCCGGATTGGGAGTCGCTGCTTCACGCCGCCGTGAAGACGTGGACGCGGGCGTAGCGGCCGCGGTGCTGGCCGCGTCGCTGCTGCACGCGAGCTGGCACGCGCTGGTCAAGTCGAGCGGCGACGGGGTCATTGCTCTCGCGGGAATGAATCTGGTGAGCGCGGCTGTCGCGGTCTTTCTCTTGCCATTCGTCAGGCTGCCGACGCCCGCTGCGGCTCTGGTCATCGGCATCTCCGTGGTGCTCCATGCAGGGTACAAGATCGCGCTGGCACAGCTTTACGCACGCGCCGATCTCAGCCAGGGCTACCCGCTGGCGCGCGGGCTTACGCCCATCTTCGCGACCGCAATTGGCCTCGGCTTCCTGGGCGAGGCGCCGAGCCTGGCCACGCTGGCGGGGGTGGCGGCAATCTCCATCGGCATCGTGAGTCTGGGCTTTGAGCGCAGCACACGCGCCCTCTCGGCGGGCGGCTTTGCCGCGGCTCTCGCAGTCGGAATGTCGGTCGCCGCCTATTCCGCGCTGGATGCGTACGGAATACGCATCAACGGCGACTGGCTCGGCTTCACCGCGTGGCTGGTCCTTTGCGATTCGACCGCATTCGTCGCCTATGCAATCGCCACGCGGCGCGACAGAGCGCTTGCGCAGTGGCGGCTCACCTGGCCGCGCACTTTGCTGAGCGGTCTACTCGGCGTCGCCTCATTCGGTGTTTTTCTTTGGGCCTTGAGCCGCGCCCAGGTCGGCGCCGTGACGGCGTTGCGTGAAACCTCGAGCATCTTTGCCGCGGTCATCGCACTGATCGCCATGTTTATCGCTGCGCTGGGGAATCGGTTCGGCGGATAGCCTGCTGCGGCCTGTTAAACTGCTCCCATGCACGTCAAGACCTACTTCCAGGAAGTGCAGAAAGTCGCACAGGAAATCGACATCGCGGCGATCGAAAAGCTCGCCGACGAGCTGAAGGCATTGCGCGAGCGTGGCGGACGGCTGTTTTTCCTGGGCGTCGGCGGCGGCGCCGGGAATTGCGGGCACGCGGTGAACGACTTTCGCAAGCTGTGCGGAATCGAAGCGTATGCGCCGACCGACAACGTGTCCGAGCTCACGGCGAGAACCAATGACGAGGGATGGGATACCGTGTTCGCGGCGTGGCTGCGGACCAGCCGGGCCGGAAGCAGGGATGCGGTGTTCGTGTTCTCGGTCGGCGGCGGCAACCTGGAAAAGAACGTCAGCCCCAACATCGTTTCGGCGCTGAAGGAAGCGAAGGAGCGCGGCACCCGGATCTTCGGCGTGGTGGGCCGCGACGGCGGCTACACGAAGAAGGTCGGCGACTGCGTCATTGTCGTGCCTACGATCGACTCGAGCCGCGTGACGCCGCACACGGAAGCATTCCAGGCCGTGGTGTGGCACTGCCTGGTCTCGCATCCGGCGTTACAGCAAATCGCCACGAAGTGGTGAAGCGCCGCGCGGTCTTTCTCGACCGCGACGGCGTGATCAACCGCGCGATCGTGCGCGGCGGCAAGCCCTATGCGCCGCAGTGGCTCGACGCGCTGGAGATATTGCCCGGCGTGCCGGAGGCTCTGCAGCGCTTGCGCTCAGCCGGATTTCTCAACGTCATCGTCACCAATCAGCCGGACGTCGGCTCGGGGAGCGTGCCGCAGTCTGCGGTCGAAGGGATCCACGCGCATTTGCGGAATAAGCTGCCGATCGATTCCGTTAAGGTCTGTTACCACACCGAGATGCAGAACTGCCTGTGCCGCAAACCCAAGCCGGGAATGATTCTGGACGCCGCGCGCGAGCTGCACATCGACCTGGGCAAAAGCTGGCTCGTCGGCGACCGATGGCGCGACGTCGAGGCCGCGCAGGCGGCGGGGTGCCAAGCGTTGTTTATCGACTACGCTTACTCGGAAAGAGTGCCCGAGAAACCGTACGTTGCGGTAAACTCGCTGGCCGAAGCGGCTCAATTTATCCTGCGGTCCGGATCGTAGCTTCTCTTGGAGAGATCTCTTGAACGGAATACGGAATCTAAGGGTCAAGCTGTTCGCCGACGGGGCTGACCTGGCGGGGATGAAGGAGATGGCGGCGAGTCCCATGATCAAGGGATTCACCACCAATCCGACCCTGATGCGCAAGGCCGGCATCGCCGACTACAAGGCGTTTGCACATGACGTCCTGAAGGCGATCTCCGATCGGCCGGTGTCGTTCGAGGTCTTCGCCGACGATTTCGCCGAAATGGAGTCGCAGGCGTTCGAGATCGCTTCGTGGGGCGCGAACGTGAACGTCAAGATCCCCGTGACCGACACCAAGGGGCAGCCCAGCGAAGCGCTGGTCGAGCGGTTGTCGCGTCAAGGGGTGAAGGTCAACGTGACGGCAGTGATGACCACGGAGCAGGTGGAACGGATCACCGAGCGCCTGGACGCAAGAACGCCGGCGATCATCTCGGTGTTTGCCGGTCGCATCGCCGATACCGGCCGCGATCCGATGCCGATCATGGCCAGGGCAGTGCAGACGATGAAATCCAAGCCCAAGGCCGAGCTGATCTGGGCGAGCCCGCGCGAGCTGCTCAACGTGTTCCAGGCCGACGCCGTCGGCTGCCACATCATCACGGCGACCAACGACATCCTGAAGAAGCTCGCGCTGGTGGGTAAGGACCTCGACAAATACTCGCTGGAGACGGTTGAAATGTTCTACAAGGACGCGCAAGCGGCGGGCTACACAATCGCCGCGCGCAAGGTAGCCTGATGCGGTTCAAGAGCGTGCTGGTCACCGGAGGCGCCGGCTATGTCGGCAGCCTCCTCGCTCCGCAGCTGCTGGACGCCGGCTACAAGGTCACGGTCTACGACATCATGTACTTCGGCAACGACTTCCTGCCGAAGGATCATCCCAATCTGAAGCTGATCGCCGGGGATATCCGCGACACGCGCAAGCTCGCGGCTGCCCTGAAAGGCATCGACGCCGTCATCGGCCTGGCGTGCATCTCCAACGACGCCAGCTTCGAGCTCGACGAGAAGCTCTCGACCTCGATTAACCTCGACGCCTTCGAGCCCATGGTGCGCGCGGCAAAGGAGGCGGGGGTCAAGCGCTTCATCTACTGCTCGTCCAGCTCGGTCTATGGCGTTTCCGAGTCGCCCGACGTGACCGAAGAGCATCCGCTCGTGCCGCTCACGCTGTACAACAAGTACAAGGGCCTGTGCGAGCCGCTGCTGTGGAAGCACCATTCGCCGGGCTTCGTCTGCGTGACCATCCGGCCGGCTACGCTGTGCGGCTATGCGCCGAGGCAGCGCCTCGACCTGTCGGTGAACATCCTGACCAATCACGCCATCAACGCCGGAAAGATCACGGTGTTCGGCGGCTCGCAGAAGCGGCCGAACCTGCACGTGCAGGACATGTGCGACCTCTACCAGCTGCTGCTCGAGGTTCCCGACGACAAGATCGCCGGCCAGACCTTCAACGCCGGCTTCCAGAACCTCTCGATCATGGAGATCGCGCAGATCGTGAAGCGCGTGGTGCAGCAAGAATTCCCGCAGAAGGGCGAGATTCCGATCGTCACCACGCCGACCGACGACATCCGCTCGTACCACGTCAATTCGGACAAGATCCGGCGCGAGCTGGGCTTCCAGCCCAAGCGCAACGTCGAGGACGCGGTGCGCGACCTGTGCCGCGCCTTCAAGCAGGGCAAGTTGCCGAACAGCCTGCAGGCCACGTCCTACTTCAACGTCCGGCGACTCAAGGAACTCAAGGCGGCATGACGTCTCGCCCGATCGCCGTCGTGACCGGCGGCGCCGGGTTCATTGGCAGCCATATGGTAGACCTGCTCCTGGGGCAGGGCTTCGCCGTGCGCGCGATCGACAACATGGTCGGGGGGCGCCTCGAGAACGTCGCCCACCATGGCGGCGACCTGGTCCTGGAAACAAGGGATATCCGCAGCTACCCGCCGGAGGATCCGCTCTTCAAGGGCGCGAGGTACGTGTTCCACTTCGCCGGCATCGGCGACATCGTCCCGTCGATCGAGCGCCCGATGGAGTACATGTCGGTGAACGTGCAGGGCACGGTGCACATGCTGGAATGCGCGCGCCACGCGGGTGTTTGGAAGTTCGTGTATGCCGCGTCTTCCTCGTGCTACGGCCTCGCGCGCGTTCCCACGCGCGAAGACCACCCGATCGCGCCCCAGTACCCCTACGCGCTTTCGAAATACCAGGGCGAGCAGGCGGCGTTTCACTGGCACCAGGTCTACAGGCTGCCCGTCAACTCGATCCGGATTTTCAATGCCTACGGCACGCGCTCGCGCACCTCGGGGGCATACGGCGCGGTGTTCGGCGTCTTCCTGCGGCAGAAGCTGGCCGGCAAGCCGTTCACCGTCGTCGGCGACGGTACGCAGAGGCGCGACTTTCTTTACGTCACCGACGTGGCCAGGGCGTTCCTGGCTGCCGCGGAGTCGAAACGCGTCGGCCAGTACTGGAACCTGGGAGCGGGCAACCCGAGTTCGGTGAACAGGCTGGTGGAGCTGCTGGGCGGGGAGAAGATCCATATCCCGAGGCGCCCGGGCGAGCCGGATTGCACCTGGGCCGACATCGCGAAAATAACCGCCGAGCTCGGCTGGAAGCCTGAAGTGAGCTTCGAAGAGGGAGTGGGCCGAATCGTCGCCGAAATCGATTACTGGAAGAACGCCCCGCTGTGGGATCCGGAATCGATCGCGCGCGCGACGCGGACCTGGTTCGAATATCTTTCCCCGCAGGAGCGCTGAACGCATGGACGCTGCAAGCAAGCATCTCCTTTCGCACAAGATCAAGAGCGCAGAGGAAGTCCGCGAGGCGATCGGGCCGCGGCCGCGCCGACGAAAAGTCATCATGTGCCACGGCACGTTCGACGTCGTGCATCCCGGGCACGTGCGGCACCTGCTCTACGCCAAGACGAAAGCCGATCTGCTCATCGCCAGCCTCACCGCCGACGTGCACATCACGAAGGGCAACATGAGGCCGTATGTGCCGGAGGAGCTGCGGGCGATCAACCTCGCGGCGCTCGAGATGGTGGACTACGTCATCATCGACCGCGAGGCCACGCCGCTGAGGAACCTCGCCCTGATTCAGCCCGAGTACTTCGCCAAGGGCTACGAGTACACCGCGGGGCAGATCCATCCGAAGACGCAGGAGGAAATCAACGTCCTCGAGACCTACGGCGGCGAGATGATCTTCACGCCCGGCGACATCGTTTACTCGTCCTCCGCGCTTCTCGAGCTCGCCCCGCCGAGCATCGGCGTCGAGAAGCTGATGCTGCTGATGCAGGGTGAAGGCGTCGCCTTCAAGGACTTGCGCGACGCGGTGCGCGAGCTGAGAGGCATCAGCGCGCACGTCGTGGGCGATACGATCGTCGACAGCCATACCTACACCTCGATGATCGGCGGCATGACCAAGACACCGACCCTCAGCGTGCGCTTCGAGAGAAAGACCGACTTCGTCGGCGGCGCCGGCGTCGTCGCCAAGCACCTGCGCGCCGCGGGCGCCGATGTCATCTTCTCCACCGTGCTGGGGAACGACGCCTACAGGAACTTCGTCGTCGACGACCTGAGAACCTTCGGCGTCAACGTCGTGCCGATCATCGACGAGACGAGGCCGACGACGAACAAGAACGCAATCGTGTCGGAAGGCTATCGGCTGCTCAAGGTCGACACGCTGGACAACCGGTCGATCTCCGACAAGATCGTCGAGCAGCTCAAGCATCAGATCGCGCAGCACCGCACTCAGGCGATGGTATTCAGCGACTTCCGCCACGGCATCTTCAACCGCGTGACGATCCCGCCGCTCACCGCGGCGATCCGGAATGGCGCCTATCGCGTGGCGGACAGCCAGGTGGCGAGCCGCTGGGGCAACATCCTCGAGTTCGAGGGTTTCGATCTCATCACCCCCAACGAGCGCGAAGCGCGCTTCGCTCTGGGCGACCAGGACTCCGTGGTGCGGCCGCTCGCCCTCGAGCTCCACCGGCGCTCGAAGTGCAAGACGGTGATCCTCAAGTGCGGCGACCGCGGCATCATTACCTATCGCTCGGATTCGCCGACCGACTTCCGCGCCTTCTTCACCCTCGACAGCTTCGCCGATCGCGTGGTCGACGCGGTCGGCGCCGGTGATGCCCTGCTCGCGTACGCCACGCTCGCCATGATCGCCACCAAGAACGACGTCATCGCCTCGATCCTCGGCAACATGGCCGCGGGCATCGAATGCGAGCACGACGGCAACGTGCCAGTCACCCCCGAGCAAGTGCTGAAGAAGATCGACGCGGTCGAGAAGCACGCGCACTACGAGTAGCGGCATGCGGGTGGTGGTCGTCGGTCTGGGCGTCCAGGGCCACAAGCGGCGCGCGGTAGCCGGCGATGAGGTGGTCGCCACCGTGGACCCGGTGAACCCGGAGGCGAAGTACCGGCGGCTCGAGGATGTTCCTCTCGCCAGCTACGACGCGGCGCTCGTCTGCACGCCGGACGAGGCGAAAATCGGCCTGCTGACCCACCTGCTGTCCAACGGCAAGCACCTCCTCGTCGAGAAACCGCTCTTCGGCGAGCCACAGGAGCTCCTGCGGCTGAAGAGCGTCGCCGAGCGCAAGCGCGTCACGTGCTACACCGCCTACAACCACCGCTTCGAGCCGCATTTCGCGCGCATGAAGGCGCTGCTCGATTCCGGCCGGCTCGGCAAGATCTACTGCATCCGCATGTTCTACGGAAACGGCACGGCGCGCCTGGTGCGCGACTCGGCGTGGCGCGATAAGGGCGCGGGCGTGCTGCCCGATCTCGGCTCGCATCTCCTGGACACGGCGCACTTCTGGCTCGGAAGACCGGTCTCGGGCTTCCGCATCCATTCCGCCAGCCGCTTCGAGAACCGCGCGTTCGACCACGTCGTGTTCGGCGCTGACGCCGATCCGGTGCTGCAGTTCGAGGTGACGCTGCTTTCCTGGCGCAACCACCATTACACCGACGTGTTCGCCGAGAAGGGCAGCGCGCACATCCAGTCGCTGTGCAAGTGGGGGCCGAGCACCTTCACGCTGCGCGACCGCGTGTTGCCGAGCGGCCGTCCCGAGGAGGAGTCCGATACGCTCGTGCAGCCCGATCCGACCTGGGCCATGGAATACGAGCATTTCAAGAAGCTCTGCGCGCGCGGCGAGAGCAACATCGCCAACGATATCTGGATCAACGACACGCTGGCCGACCTCTCCCGCCAGGCGCTCGGAGGCGAGGCTTGAAGCACCTTTTTGCGCAGCCGCGCAAACCCCATCGCGTGGTTGCGCTAGGCGCCGGCGGCTTCATCGCCGGGGCCATCGTCAGGCGCCTCAAGGAAGCCGCGATTCCCGTCGAAGGCCTGGGTCGTCCAGGATTCGATCTGACGAAACCCGGTGCGGCCGAGACCTTGGCTCGCACACTTCGGTCGGAAGACGCGCTGGTCTTCGCCTCCGCCAAGGCGCCGTGCAAGAACCTCGAGATGCTGCGCGAGAACCTCGTCATGGCCGAGGCGGTGTGCGCCGCGCTCAGGAAGCAACCGGTGGCGCATGTGGTCTACATCAGCTCCGATGCCGTCTACAAAGACTCAGAAGCGCCTCTCACCGAAGATTCTTCCGCCGAGCCCGCCTCCTATCACGGCATCATGCATCTCGCGCGCGAGGTCGCCCTGCGCAACGAATTCAGCGGTCCGCTGGCGCTGGTGCGCCCGACGCTCGTCTATGGCCCCGACGACCCACACAACGGGTACGGGCCGAACCGCTTCCGGCGGCTCGCGGCCGCGGGCAAGGAGATCGTGCTGTTCGGCGAGGGCGAGGAGCGCCGCGACCACGTCGACGTCGAGGACGTCGCCGAGCTGGTTTTCCGGATTCTCACGCACAGGTCCAAAGGGATCGCCAATGCGGTCTCGGGCGAAGTGGTGTCTTTCCGCGAGCTCGCAGAGTTCGCCGCTTCCCGGGCTTCGCCACGGGTGCAGGTCCGGAGCACTCCGCGCACCGGCCCGATGCCGCACAACGGCTACCGGCTGTTCGACAACCGGGCGGTCCTCGCGGCTTTCCCCGGCTTTCGCTTCAGGTCATGGCGTGAAGGCTTGGCATGACGGGCGCGGTGATCGGCTTTGCCGGCATGACCCACCTCGGCCTGGTGTCCGGTGTGTGCGCCGCGGAGAAGGGCTTCCGCGTGGTGTGCTTCGACCCGAGCGCCTCGCGCATCGCCGCGCTCAAGCGCCGCGAGCTGCCGGTGTCCGAGCCCCGGCTCGACCACCTGGTGGTCAAGAACGCCGACCGGTTGCAGTTCACCGCCAGCGACGACGACCTTAGCGGTTGCGCCGTCCTCTACGTCGCGCCCGACGTTGCCACCGACGACGCCGGACAGAGCGACCTCGGCCCGCTCACCGCGCTCCTCGAGCGCGTGTTCGCCGCAGCCCGGCGCGACGCGGTGATCGTGGTGCTGTCGCAGGTGCCGCCGGGCTACACGCGCGGCAACCAGCGCGACGGCCGCAGCCTCTACTACCAGGTCGAGACTCTGATCTTCGGCCGCGCGGTCGAGCGCGCCTTGCAGCCCGAGCGCACCATCGTCGGGTGCGCCGATCCCGCGCAGCCCCTTCCCGCAGCCTACCGCGCCTTCCTCGACGCGCACGGCTGTCCGGTGCTGCCGATGCGCTACGAAAGCGCGGAGCTCGCCAAGATCTCGATCAACATGTTCTTGGTGGCCTCGGTTTCCACCGCCAACACCCTGGCCGAGCTGTGCGAGGCGATCGGCGCCGACTGGTCCGAGATCGTGCCCGCGCTGCGGCTCGACAAGCGCATCGGCCAGCACGCGTACCTTTCGCCGGGCCTGGGCATCGCCGGCGGCAACCTCGAGCGTGACCTCGCCACCGTGATCCGCTTTGCCGACGAGCGCGGCACGGACGCGGGCGTGGTGCGTTCGTGGCTGGCCAACAGCCGTCACCGGCGCGATTGGGCGCTGCGGCTCCTGCACAAGCACATCCTTTCGAAGGTCCGTGACCCGGTGCTCGCAATCCTCGGCCTTGCCTACAAGCAGGACACGCACTCCACCAAGAACTCGCCCTCGCTCGCGCTCCTCGCCCACCTCCACTCGTTCCGAGTGCGGCTCTATGACCCAGTGGTCGTCCCTGCCGAGGCCAATCACCCGCGCGCCCAAGGCGCCAAATCGGAGCTCGAGGCTTGCGACGGCGCGGACGCGTTGATCGTGATGACGCCCTGGCCGCAGTTCTCCAAGCTCGATCCGCGCGAGATCGCCTCGCGGCTTCGCGGCAAGGTCGTGCTCGATCCTTACGCCGTGCTGAACAATGCCGACTGCCGCGCAGCCGGCCTTGAGTACCATCGGCTCGGAGCCGAAGTGTGATCGCTCACGGGTTTGCCGAGCCCCGGCAGCCTGCGCGCGTGGTTCTGCTCGGCTCCCGTGGTTTCGTCGGCGCTGCAATCGCCCGGCGGCTGATTACGGAGTCCGTGAACCACATCGGCATTGGCTCGAGCGAAGTCGACCTGAGCGACGCATCAGCCGTGGCCAAGCTCACCGGGATCCTGAAGCCTACGGACGCCGTAGTCATGCTCTCGGCCCTGACGCCCGATAAAGGCCGCGACGCCGCGACGCTGATGAAGAACCTCGCGATGATGCAGCACCTTTGCCGCGCGCTGGAGACAACGGGCTGTGCGCACCTCGTGTACTTCAGCTCCGACGCCGTTTACAGTTTCGCCAGCGGCCTTGTCAGCGAGGACACCGCGCCTGCGCCGCAGGATCTCTACGGGATGATGCACCTGGCTCGGGAAACGATGGCACGAAGTCTGCCGAAGACGGCGGTGCTGATTCTTCGTCCGACCGGCATCTACGGAGCGGGCGACACGCACAACGCTTACGGTCCGAACCGCTTCCGCAGAACCGCTGAAAAGGAAGGGAAGATCCAGCTGTTCGGAGCGGGCGAAGAGACCCGCGACCATATCCAGGTGGACGACGTCGCTGCCATCACCGCGCGCTGCCTGATGCACCGAAGCGGCGGCACCTTGAACCTTGCGAGCGGGCGGTCGCTGCCGTTTCATCGGGTGGCCGAGATCATCGCCAAAGAATTTCCGAGAGCGATCGAAATCGTCCGGGCTCCGCGCGCGAACCCGATCACGCATCGGCACTATGACGTCACGAAGCTGATGAAGGCGTTTCCCGACATTCGCCTGACCATGCTCGACGAAGCACGCTGATGGCCGAGATCAATCTGCTCGCGCGCTATCCGAAAGCCAAGCGCAACATCAAGGCGAGGCTCGTCCACAAGGAGGAGAACCGCCGCATCGCGCTCGAGTTCGGCAAGCAGTACTTCGACGGAACGCGCGAGCAGGGCTACGGCGGCTACCGCTATGACGGGCGCTGGATTCCGATCGCGGAAGACATCATCCGGCACTTCGGTCTCCAGCGCGGTGACCGGGTCCTCGACATCGGCTGCGGCAAGGGTTTCCTGGTCAAGGATCTGATGAAGGTCTGTCCCGGCCTCGAGGCCTTCGGACTCGACATCTCGGAATATGCGGTGACGAATTGCGAGCGCGAGGTCGTGGGACGGCTGCACGTCGGAAACGCAATCCGGCTGCCGTTTCCGGACAACAGCTTTCATGCCGCGATCGCCATCAACACGATTCACAACCTCGATCGCGCGGGCTGCATCGAGGCGTTGAAGGAAATCGAACGGGTTGCCCCGGGTCGGGCGTACGTGCAGGTCGATGCTTACCGGTCGCCCGAGGAGAGGAGCCTGTTCGAGGACTGGATGCTGACGGCGCGCACCTACGGCATGCCCGAGGATTGGGTCAAAATCCTCAAAGAAGCCGGATACACCGGCGACTACTACTGGACCATCCTCGAGGTCGAGCCGACATGACGCAGGACCACACGAAGGAAAAGCAGTACCAGATCATGCTCGAGTACCGGCGCAAGCGCGGCCTCGAAACCATGGGGTTGATGGCCAGCCAGGCCTGGTACGACGACCCCAAGCGCCTGGCTTTTACTCTTTCGCGCTACAAGTTCGTGGCCAAGATGCTCGCCGGCTCGGAGCACGTGCTCGAAGTGGGGTGCGCCGACGCTTTCGGCACGCGCGTCGTGGTTCAGGAGGTCAAGAAACTGACCGCCGTCGATTTCGATCCGCTCTTCGTCGAGGACACGAACGCGCGGATGAGCGAGCGCTGGAAGTTCGAATGCCGGGTCCACGACATGCTGGCAGGCCCGGTTTCAGGGACGTTCGACGGCGCCTACGCGCTCGACGTGTTGGAGCACATCGTGCCGGAGAACGAGGAGCGTTTCCTGCGCAACATGATGGCGCCGCTGACTGCGCGAGGCGTGGTGATCATTGGCATGCCTTCGCTCGAGTCACAACCCTATGCGTCCGAGCTCAGCAAGGAAGGGCACGTCAACTGCAAGACCATGCCCGATCTCAAAGCCGCGATGCAGCGCCACTTCCACAACGTGTTCATGTTTTCCATGAACGACGAGGTGGTGCACACCGGTTACCACAAGATGGCGCACTACCTTTTCGCGCTCTGCTGCGGCAAGAAATAGCTACGAAGCGCTCGTCTTATAGGCGAGCAACGCGGTCACGGTCAGCGCGTCGAGAATTTCTCCCGCAAAAACCATCTTCAGCGCCGCCTCGAGTGGAAACCATCGTATTTCCGTCACCTCGGACGGCACAGCCTTGAATTGCGCGACGGTGCGGGTCTTCTTGCTCGCGAATACGGTGGTTCGATTATTGAAGTTATCGAGGCCGGGGTAATACTCGACGAGCCTTCGCAGGTTGCTGCATTCGATGCCCGTTTCCTCCAGGCATTCGCGAGCCGCCGCGGTTTCCGGCGTCTCGCCGTGATCGACCTTTCCACCGGGTATCTCCCACGATTCGGCGTCGATCAGGAAACGGTACTGCCGAGTCAACAGCACCGCGCCATCGTTCAGCGCAATGATGCCGGCGCGCGGGCCGAGCTCGATGACAAAGTAGTCCTTCTGGAACTCGCCGAAATCCGCCCTGGTATGCACGATATCCATGAACGGATTGCGGTAGTCCAGACGCGGCTCCGAGGTCGTCCTACGCATGAGGTGTCCTGAAAGGGATCAAGAAGCCTGCTCGACTGGCGTATGGCGGGACAGCAGCCAGACAACGCCGCCCGGCAGGCTGACCGCCACCAGGCAGAGGCCGAAGCAGACGGAGAGTGCGAGGCTCTGGTGCCCGGGGACGCCCACCAGGCCAAGCGCAGTCACCATCGCCCCTTCGCGCACGCCCCAGCCGGCGACCGAGATCGGCAGCATCGACAGGAAAAGCACTGTCGGAAAGAGAAGCAGCCCGTCGACGAAGCGAAAGTGAGTTCCCAATCCTTCCCCGATGACGTACAGGACCACGACGTTCATCAGCTGGATCGCAATCGAAAGGCCGATCACCAGCCATGCGCCTCGCCGGCTGCGCCAGATCGCCAAGCCCGAATCCACCACTTCCTGGGCCAGTCTGACCAGCTTGACCTGGGGAAGCATCCCGGGCATTCGGCGTAGCACGAACGCGCCGACGATGCCGCCAAGGGCGACCAAGACGATGAGAGCCTGACCTGCAAGCATTTCCGGACTGGCGATGATGTTCACCAAAAAGGGGGTCGCGGCGAGCAGCAGCACAAACAATCCGGCAAACCCGGCAAGGCGGTCGAACAAAACGCTCTTGGCGGCAATCGCGATCGAAACCCGCGAACGGATGATCCGCCAGATGCGCATGGCGTCGCCGCCAACGAAGGAGATCATGGTCTGGCTGAAGAACGCCCCGATCAGCACGACCTCAAACGCTGCGGCCGTACGGTAGCGAGCGCCGAGGGCGCCGAGCAGCGCCCGAAGACGAAGCGCCCCAAGGAGCAACTGGATACCAAGGAGCGCGAGGGCCGCGACGATGGCGGCTGGTGCTATGCCCCGCAAGGTGGCCCATGTCGTGGCCATATCGATCTTGCTGAAAGCAAACCAGACCAGGCCGATCGATACGGCAAGCTTCAGGACGAGGATGGTGGCATTGCGCAAGGTGTGGCTCTATATACGGGTCTTCGAGATCTGGCAATACCATCCGGAAAATCTATCGGCGGCGGTGCCCAGAGGGGCGGCTGTCCCCTAAAATAGGGGCCCCTATAGCTATCACGATTATGGCAACCCGATACCCTTGGTCTCTGACCCTGATTATTCCGGCTCTTAACGAGGCAGCGGTCATTCGCGGCGTCGTGGAGCAAATCCTGGCCGAGGTCGAAGGCAAGGTGAGGGAATACGAGGTCATTCTCATCAACGACGGCAGCGCGGACGCGACTGGCGAGGAAATGGAGCGGATTGCTCGCGAGCGCCGCAAGGTCCGTGTGCTCCACAATCCGGGAAACATCGGCTTGGGTGCGTCCTATAAGCGGGGAGTCAAAGAGGCGCGCTGCCAGTACGTCATGCTCCTTTGTGGCGACGGCGGATTTCCTGCGTCGAGTCTTCCAGCAGTCTTCGACAAGATCGGACAGGCGGATATTGTCGTCCCCTATATGTCGAACTTGCGGCAGCTGAAGACGCCCGCCCGCTATCTGCTCTCCAGGGGCTACACGTCACTTCTCAATTTCCTGTTCGGCTTCAGTCTCGAGTACTACAACGGTCTCCCCGTCCATCGCGCGGATCTGTTGCGCCGTATCACGATCACGAGCAGCGGGTTTGGTTTCCAGGGCGAGGTTCTTGTCAAGCTGCTCAAGTCGGGATGCAGCCATGTTCAGGTCGCCGTGCTTGGCGCCGAGCATACGCGGCGGTCGGTGGCGCTGCGGCCGACCAACCTGGTCAGCGTGGCGAGGACGCTGGTGCACCTGTTGAAGGAGATTGTCCGCTTCAAGCCGATTCCGAGAGAGGACATCGAAAGCGGTCGGCCCGACTTCCTTACGGACCAGGAAGCAACCTCTACGCAAGGCCGGGTGCAGTAGCGCACCCCCGTTTTCAATCACAGAGGCAACGAAAGGCATGGGAGCAACGCCAAGCTTCAAGGATTTGAACGCGTCGATCAACGTCTCGCTTCCCGCGCAGTCCGAAATTGCGCTCTATCGAAATTTGTTCCGAACCCGGTACGCGGAGGAGACGCTCGCCGAGCTGTACAAGGAAAAAGAGATGCGCACGCCGACGCATTTTGGCATCGGCCAGGAGGCCGTCGCCGTCGGCGTCTGCGAGGCGCTTCGCAAGGACGATGTCGTCTACTCGCATCACCGCTGCCATACGCATTACCTGGCGAAGGGAGGAAGCCTGTTGGGCCTGGTCGCCGAGCTCTATGGCCGGGAGGCTGGCTGCTCGCGCGGCCGAGGCGGCTCGGTTCACCTGACGGACCGGTCGGTGGGATTCATCGGCAGCAGTCCGATCCTTGGCCAGGCCGTGGCGCTCGCCACGGGAAGTGCGCTCGCTTTCCGGATGGACGGTGCGGCGCGTGTCGCGGTTGGATTCTTCGGCGAGGCAGTGTTCGAGGAGGGTGTGCTTTACGAGGCAATGAACTATGCCTCGGTCAACCGCCTGCCGGTCCTGTACGTATGCGAGAACAACTTCTATTCGACCGAGAGTCCCGTGGGTATGCGGCAGCCGCAGGGAACCGAGCTGTGCGAGCGCGTGCGCGCGTTCAAGATCGCCGCGCGCCGCATCGATGGCAATGATGTCGCTGCGGTCTTCCACGCCGCACAGGAGGCTGTGGCCGGCATCAGAGATGGGAAAGGACCCTTCTTCCTCGAGTGCGAAACGTACCGCTGGCGCGAGCACGTCGGCCCGATGTACGACCACGAGCTTGGCCGGACCTATCGGACCAAGGAAGAAGTGGAGGCATGGAAGAAGCGTTGTCCGGTCGTACGCGCCGAACAGCGCCTGCTAGCGAAGAAGATCGCCTCCCCAGCGCAAATCGAGTCCTGGAAGAACGAAGTCCGTTCCGAGTTTTCCGCGGTCCTGGCCAAGGCCAAGGCCTCGCCATGGCCTGATCCGTCGACCTTGTTCGATAACGTTTACTAATGCGGCAACTCAAGTACTCCCAGGCGCTCTCGGAGGGCATCGTCCGCGCCATGGAGCGCGATCCGAACATTTATATGACCGGCATCGCCGTCGACTACCCATCGGGAATCTTCGGCTCAACCGTCGAGGCGACCAAGCGGTTCGGTCCGAAGCGGGTCTTCGATTCGCCCGCGATGGAAAACGCCCTAACCGGCATCGCCATTGGCGCTGCGGCGATGGGCAAGCGCCCGATCATCGTTCATCCGAGAAACGATTTCATGTTTCTCGCCTTCGACATGATGATCAACCTGGCCGCCAAGTGGAAATACATGTACGGCGGAAACGCCGGCGAGGTCCCGATCGTCGTTCGCGCCGTGATCGGCAAGGGTTGGGGCCAGGGCGCGAGCCATTCGCAGAGCCTGCAGTCTGTGCTCGGCCACTTCCCGGGACTTTCGGTGGTCATGCCGGCGTTCCCGCGCGACGCTAAAGGCCTGATGCTGGCCGCGCTACGGCACCATTCGCCGGTCATCATGCTCGAGCACCGCACGCTTTACGACACGGTCGGCGATGTGCCGGAGTCGGACGACATAACGCCGATCGGAAAGGCGGCGGTCATCAAAGAGGGCCGCGACGTAACAATTGTTGCGACCTCGTTCATGGCTTATGAAGCCCTGCATGCCGCCGCAGAGCTGGACAAGGACGGCGTGAAGGCCGAAGTCATCGATGCCCGCACCATCCGGCCTCTCGACGAAGAAACAATTCTTGCGTCAGTGAAGAAGACCGGTCGGCTGATCGTTGCCGACACAAGCTGGGAGCTCTGCGGATTTTCCAGCGAAGTTTCGGCGCTCGTCACCGAGAAGGCCTTCAGCTCTCTGCAAGCACCAGTGAGGCGCATTGCGATGGCGAATTGTCCCGCCCCTGTCTCGCAGACGCTGGAGAAGGCCTTCTATCCTACCGCGACGACGATCGCCAAGGCGGCGATGTCGATGGTAGGCAAGTACTCCGGACACATGGGAAGCATCGACCGAGAGGACACCTTCAAGGGCCCGTACTAGGCTAGGTATTGTGCTAGCCCTATTTGCGACCTACCTGCTGGCGCACTTCATTGTCTATATCCCTCTGCGACGCGCGTTGCAGTCGG